>ENA-UOOH01000039-UOOH01000039.1-fermentation-metagenome-genome-assembly--contig:-NODE-39-length-129319-cov-67.745474_pt1 | contig 129319 bp, 109 predicted proteins | sample MGYA00245778_ERZ724025 | MGnify/ENA primary metagenome ERZ724025 (study PRJEB28704, sample SAMN03018313) | fermentation metagenome | biome: anthropogenic terrestrial biome; feature: soil... | reverse complement strand
AAGAACTGGTTTCAAAAGGCGCAGGTTCCCACTTGATTTTCCCCTGGCGATACTGGTGCTGCCGCCACTGCAACCGAAGGGAACGCCAGGCAGTCTGAGCTGGGGAGAGGCTCGCTTGCCCACAGAAACCGACGACTGGCTTGGGAGTCTTATGCCTCAGTTGCAGTTCCCCGCCGCAATACTGCTGCACGTAATCCGCGATATATGACGGCTGGGCGCTGTGATACCTCAAACCCGGAGTTGATCGGTAGCCAGCTGATTCAAACAGAATCACATCATCAAATGGCAAGTTAGCCGGGGAATCCCCGCCATTGAAGATAACTATCTCTTTGTTGTGCGCCCTGGCATTTTCAATCTCAGCCAGCGCTTCGGGTATTGTGTTGCTCTCGACATAGTGGCTCCAAAAATAAGTGAGCAGGCACACATCAGCTCTTGCGATGTCTGGAGTATATTCAAACAGTTCCACCCACTCCCCATAGACCCGTATACGCGCTTCGGTCGAGCGGTCGTTCCATAGGGACTTAATAATATTGTTAAGATTATATCTATCTTCTTTGTTATAAGATTGAAAACATGAATAGATTTTTATATTATTTTTGAATATCTTGGTTAACATTTCGGGTTAATAGTCACAATGAATTCTTTCGTTTGATCTCTCTAATATTTTCGATATGTTTCCGTGCTTCTTTCCACCACATAACCGAGCGAATCCATTTTCTGGGATTCAACCCTCTTCCCCGGTGCAATATAGATTTTAGCCAATCACTACAAAACTGATCAAACACTGACCAGCTAAAATATTTGGAAACAATGTAAACACTGTTTGCTTCCAAAATATTTTGGTACTTAAAACCCGATGCAGCACCCCTTCTGCCACCGCGTAGCGCACCTAGATGCCTCACTGAAGCTTCCCCATAATATAATGATGAGAACCCCCCATGAAATATCCTGAGACCGTATTCCCGATCCTCTCCTGCACCATCTGGATCAAAGAATTGGTCAAATCCTCCGACTTTTTCGTAAACAATGCGATGAATTGCTGAGCATCCCCCTGCAAAGGACAAAGTTTGATGCTCTCCGGAGTCCCCAGGATTCGAAGTAAGCGATAACAGCCAGTTCCTGCCATCTTTTTTCCAAAGGGGGCAGGTTGCGTTTTGATATTGGCCTTCCATGTTAAGGATGGCGCCTACCACAACATTTGTACGTCCTTCTACTATGGGAGAAGTGATTTTTTGGATGAAATCTTTTTCAATTCTGATGTCATCATCCAGGAATACAATAATTTCTCCGTTACACTTCTCAAGACCTATATTCCTGGCACGACATGGGCCTCTTTCGCTATCAATGATGTGTGTGCAGGGTAAGTTAGAATACGGCTCGTCAGACTGATCAATCACAATAATCTCATCAGCTAGGGTTTCTTGCTGGCTAAGGTCGTTAAGTAGATCCAGGATATAGGAATATCTATTTCTTGAAGGGATAATGACGCTGATCATCTTTTATCCTCGTAATAATCTCAAAGCTCTTGAGTAGAAGGATCTCTTTGTGACAATCCATGGCGAGTTCGCTACACTTCTAATGATATAGCGCAGATTTTTAATACCAGGATTTGATTTTGGCGCAAGCAATTTGCTTGTCTTATGCTCATGTTGTAATATTTTTATCTTTAGGCGAGATCTCAATCCCGGCACAATAAAGGCGTATCGCTGTCTGATTAAATCAAACTCGGTAAGAAACAACTTTTGGTGGAGAAAAGTTTTACTTTGATCATGGATACGAAATAAGGCTGTTTCTTTTGACACCCAAGTTGGGAAAGGCTGTAGTTGGACAAATTTAAACCAAAGATCATAGTCAAATGAATCATTGAGGCTCTCATCAATTTTTCCGGACATTTCCCAAAGTTTTCTTTTCCAAAAAACACCTTGCTGCATCACAGTTGGCCCTACAAACCAACGCTCTATCTCTTCTTTTGGTTTCCCCCAACCTTGCTTAATATTTCCCTCAGCATCGACAAAATTCGTTTGGCCAGCGACCCATAGAGTGTTGGGAAAACTTATAAAGTTTTCAATCATAGTTTGGAATGCACCAGGCAAGTAGCAATCATCGCTGTTGATCCAGGCCATGATATCGCCAGTGGAGCGCTCAAAGCCCTTATTAATTGCGTGGCTTTGGCCCCGATCCGGCTCGCTCACCCAATAAGCCAGCCAGGGCTCGTACTTCTTGATGATTTCCACGCTGCAGTCGGTGGAACCGCCATCGATGATGATATACTCCAGGTTGGGGTAGCCCTGCAGTAGCACCGACCGGATAGTTTCTTCCAGATACTGTGCCTGGTTGAAAGAGGGGGTGACGATACTGATCTTTGGCCACGGGGAACCATCCGACATGGCTGAGGGGAGAGGTTCGCTGGCTTCGGTCCATGGCCAACCGCTTTTTTCTACTTTAGGTAATTCATTCAAAAGTGGCATAATTTAACAGGCTGACTTGATGATTTGGTATATACTCGCAGAGTATTTCTCGATCGTGAATCTATCCTTTGCAAATTCCCAACCCGATGCACCCATTTTCCTTGCCTTCTCAGGATTTTTTGTCATCACTTCCATGTAATTAACCAATTCATCAAAATTATCATACAAAAATCCGGTTTCTCCATGCACCATTATTTCAGGTGTTCCACCGCTGTTTTTTGCAATTACGGGCAACCTGGCAGACATGCCCTCGACTGTTACCCTACCCATCGCTTCAAATTCCGAGCAGACCAACAAACAGGATGATCTTCGATATATTTCATAAGGATCCGGAACATATCCAGTAAACTCAACAACATCCTCAAGTTCCAACTCCTTGGCTAACATTTTACAATGATCCAGAAATAACCCACCACCTCCAGCAATGATCAAGCGCACTGGTAATCCACGCTTTTTCAACTCTGTAATAGCCTTGATGGCAACGTCCTGTCCTTTATTTGGATGTAAAAAACCCACAATGGAGAAGACAAATTCATCTTTCGATAGATTCTCTTCTCTTCTTTTATTCAATGCATCAAATTTGCTGGTTGATGCAATTCCGTTATATACAACGTGCAACTTCCTGTTCGATTTTGGAAAAAAATGCTCTCGGACATAATAAGAATTACAGATGACTGCGTTTGATGTCAATATGTATTTCTTTGTTAACCAATCCGGAAATATAAATTGAAGGGAGTAATCCAAATCAAGCAATTCACGAATGTGCCAAATGTGAGGTTTGTGTGTCAGGTGTGCAGACATCCTGCCGATAGGAGAAACTGAAGAATTGGAATATATAACATCTATTGACCAGTGCTTAATTAGTTTTCGATACTCCCCAATTACTTCCAACAATAATTGTGCGGTACGTTTTCTCCGATAATTTAAAAACGGGTTTTGATCACCAGTTGTCCAATTTGGAACTGACAGAATATTGTAGGGCACACCTCGAGTTCTCAACGAATCTTCGATCATTCCTTTTTCTGGAATTATGACAAATGGCTTTACATCAAAAGATTTGAGGCCATCGATCAAGTCGAGTAAGGATCTATTCGCGCCGTATAAATTTGTATAATGTGTAATGAAGAGCACTTTCATGACATTGTGAGGTGAATATTTACCCAAATTTTGTTAAAATATGGCATCGGGAACTCGAGTTAATTTTATTATCGAGTAGAAACATGTTGTAGTCTTCTGTGTGAAGTATTAGAAAAACTTCGGTTATTTTCGATCAACCGAAGGGTCCAATCAAAATCAAAAAAGTGGGTTGTAATGATCGATAAGTTATTTATCATCCAAGTTGGTTTCCTTTTCTTAAACCTTATGACACCTCTAGAACACCGATGCCAAACCCATCCTGATTTTCGTTTGGCATCAACTAAGAACTCTTATTGTTAGAAAGGAAAAACTCAAGAGGTGATTAAGTCACTCGATCCAACTGAGCAATAAGCATTTTTAATCGGCTTTTTAAAGAAAAGAATTTGCGATATAACCATGTGGGACTAAAGGTCCACTGGAGTAATTTTTTAACCGTGTAAGTATTATTGAGTGAATCTTTACAAAATAATAAGACTTCTCGAGCTTCTTTCTTCTTACCCGCATAGATTAATGCTCGCGCCCTGCCTATCTCAGAGCGCACCAAACTGGCATAAAGAAGTTTGTTCTCAGTCTCATCAAGTTGCCCGCTTGCGAGCAGCTGTTTGCCAACCTTCACCACTTCCAGCTCGTATTCAGGAAAGTGAAGCCAGGATCGATTTTCTGCGTCGCGATGATAAATCGCTAATGGGTAAAACTTATACGCGATTTTATTATACAGGGACAGTCTCAACCAGGTAGTTAAGTCTTCGGTTAGTTTAATACCGTCAGGAAACATTCCTACTTCTAATAAAGCTGATTTTCTTACAACTATTGAGCTAGGAAAAAAAGGAGTATCTGCCTGAATTGACGCAATATAGCTTTCGAGCACACCACTCCAACCCAGCTCTGTAGAAATGCTAGGTTGGATCACACATAATTTTCCGCCCTCTTCCGATTTAAGATATGCCGATGCCAACACATTACACTCCGGATACGCAATCATTAATTCATAGATTTCTTCAAGAAATGCAGGCAGCCATTCATCATCAGCGTCCAGAAATGCAATCCACTCAGTATCCGCTTCAAGGATACCCCGATTTCTTGCCGCAGAGACACCTTTATTTTCCTGGCGGATGATGCGAATGCGAGCGTCGTGAATTGCGCTGGCTGCCTCAAAACTACCATCAGTCGAGCCATCGTCCACGATGATTAGTTCAAAATTCTGGTAGGTTTGAAAGAGGACAGAATTAATCGCTCGTTGGATGTGTTTTTCTTTATTATAGAGTGGAATTACTACAGAGAAAATTACACCCGAAGGTTTTTCCATCACAGTCCAAACTCCTCAAAATTATGGAGACTCTGTCTAACTACTTGCAGGTAGGCATGTCCGTACCTCTGATCGGGTTCAAGATGGTTGCCTTCGGCCCATTCATTCCAGGATTTGATAAAGATTATTTGTCGATCATCAGCATAACCAGCCACTCGTTCTATTGCTTTTTGAATTTGGTTTGCGAAGAGCTCCGGTGTTGATTCATGTCCCACAAAGCCCAAATAACCGCTACGAGGCGTGTTGTCCCAATTGGGAATCACACAAGGATAATATTCATACGCAAGCTTTTCGAAATGAACTGTTGTGTGCGCCACATCCATGTAATCATAGACATGGAAAGGCCGCTTTAGGTGTTTTTGGTAGAATTTCATTATCCTCTTTTTACCAATTCTTCCTATAATCAGTTTCCATAAGATGTTGTGATGTTCTACATATGGCCAATATAGTCTTGAGATAGTAAAACCATCAAAGCCTGCGGCATTCATCTCTTCAGTCACGATATTATTGTTTAAAACACCTACAATATGTAATCCGGGTAAGCCTGATTCCACTGCCATTTGATTCCAAAGATCCAAGGTATTTTCTGGCTGTGGCAATTCGTAAGGTCGATATATTAAAAATAACGGCTTTCCCTCGACACGTATGTACCTGGAATCTAAAAAGGCTGGAAGCAGCGCATGAAAATGCTCTCGGTGGTCTTTTTCACCTGGATAAGTTTGTTCGATCAATGTCCTTCCATCAGCGCCGTGCCAGATCCCTTTCCAACTCTCGTTTGCCCAGGCCAAACAGAAGGGGAAGTCTGGTTTTCCACTGGCAAGAACTTCATTAAATGGTCTTTCGAGGAGCTGTTTCCCTGCAAACCAGTAGTGCCAGTAGCAGAAACCCTCAATCCCAGCTTCTCTTGCGAGCTCAGCCTGCTGCTCACGCACTTCCGGCACGCGCAGGTCATAGAACCCCAGGTCGGCAGGCAGGTGGGGCTGGTAGTGACCTTTGAAAAGCGGCTTGGCTTTAGCCACATTGGTCCATTCGGTAAATCCTTTCCCCCACCACTCGTCATTTTCCGGGATGGGGTGGTATTGCGGAAGATAAAATGCGATCAGTCTGGGTTTTTTGTCCATGATCTATTGTTTTTAAATGTTGCAAAGGGAAATAGTTACTATTGGTTGAGTCTTTTCTGCAATCGTAAGGGTAAGAAAGGCACCCAATATTTTTTATTAAATAATAATTCAGGAAAATCGATGAGCAATCGTAATAATCTTACTCTACGTTCAACCTCGAATTTTCTACCATTACACTCAGAGTCATTGCCAAAGCCATAGCTTTTACAATAGGAGATTAATGCTTTTGATATCAGTTTTTTTTGTTCTCGATTGCTTCTGCTTCTAAACCATCGATAGGAAGATTTCCACATCTTTAGTCTGTCCTGGTAAATCTGCAATTTTGATCGAGGGGCTGTGATGCGGTTGTGTTGGTGCACCCGCCGCATAGCTACGGGCTCAGCAAGATTTCCTGGTAGTAAATCGGTAACCGCGGCTAATCTAAAAATGAATTCGTTGTCTTGATGCAATTTCAATTCTTCATCCATCAATCCAACTTTCTTGATCAGGTTGCTTCGGAAAACAAACCCATCTGGAGAGAAGTACCCAACCCCCCCCAGCACCAATCTCTCTAATAATTCCCCGGGTGGGACGACTTTCGTTATTGTTATCAAGTGTTGCCCCATCTCCCCGGAAGATTTCCAACGGTTGTGTGCAAGCTCATCCTCAACCACTGTTCCTATAGCTTCATAAACACCACCGCAATCAAGGTTGTTTTCAAAAACCTTTGATGTTACTGTGAACCGACCCGGCAAAAAGAAATCATCAGCATCTAAAAACGAAATGAAATCGTATCTGGCATTTTGCATGCCCAAATTACGGCTTGCGCCCGCGCCTTTATTCACGCCGCCAGGGTGCTGCAGTAGACGCACCTTTTCATACTTTTCTGCCAGCTCCAGGCATATTTGCAGGCTGTCATCCGGTGAGCCATCCTCAACGAGGATTACCTCAGCAGTTTCAGGCTGAGCCAAGGCAGACTCGGCTGCCTGGGCGACAAAGCTGGCAGCATTAAAGACTGGGATAATGATACTGATATTTTTCAATTGTGAGCTAACCCCTTTTAAAGTAGTAGATGGATAGGTTTTAGCAATCCTGTCAGGCTTTCATCTGTTCTTCTGATACAGTGTCGCAAATCTCTGATAAATCTTATCCGGTAACACTGAATGCAAGATCGATTTGCAATACTTTTTAAATTTAGGCTCGTCATAATGAAGAAAATTCATTGTTTCTACACAAAAGACTGGTTTGTAAGTGAGATTAACAATCTCTTCGGCTTGAACTAATGAACTTTCAATAAAAAATTTTGTTTTAGCTTTTTTAAATATTTCTGCCTTAAACCTTGCGTGGCCATAGTCTAATCTAGCTCTCTTATCAGAAAGGTTCATCATATACAAACTGTCGTACAGTATATTATTTTTTTTCAACCATGCCTCAGTAAGCTCTCGATATTGCTCAAGTCGGCAGGTAACTAAAGCTTTAATTTTAACTTTCGGTAACCAAAACGGCTTTGCATTCATTAAAAAATGAATGTACCTTTCACCTTCATCATTTTCTTCTTCGGTTGGGTCAACGCAAAGGACACCATCAATGTCAACACAGCTATTTTGAATCACATGACTGTTCATGAGATTCCATTGAAAAATTCGTGGGCTTGAAACAATTTTATAATAATAATCTACCGATTTTTCTTGCCCTGGAGTGATATAGACAGCAGAATAATAAAAATTGTATGTTAAGTTTGACCTAAGAATGGATGCTTTAACCAAATTGAGTTGATTTCCAGAGTTTAGGCTGTCATCAATTATCAAAACATTTAAATTTGGCTTGGTTTTGTTAGAGCTTTCGATACTATTAATTCTTTTCCCTCCGGTTAGCACTCTCCCATTTTTCAATCCTTCGACATCAGTTAAAGGTAAATTCAAATAAAGCGATAATAAGCTAGCTGCGAGTAATCCGCTTCTAGGTATACCTACGATTAGGTCTAGATTACGAGGCAGTCGAGTTTGCCAGTCTATAATATCTTTATTTAACTGAGCTACATCTATGTAATTCATCACTTTCGTCCTAGTATTCCTAAATTTATCCATCCGTGGAAGTCGGTTCCTCTATTTCTATATGAAGGCAATTGAGTTACATCTCGAAGATTCAATTCCAATAATAATTTACTTAGATATCTGTAAGAAAAAGCAGCATGATGCCAGTTTACATTAGAATAATCTGATTTGCCATCCCCGTATGAAAATACCCTACCTGAAAACCAAACACATGAATCTTTTATCGTATTAAACTTGAACCAGCCATCATCCAAAAAATCTTTGCTCTCCAACAACTCAGCATCGACAAACGCCTTAGCTATCTTCACAGAATCAGGAACCCACAATTCCAATTCGCCCCCCGGTTTAAGTATCCTAATCCATTCTGATAAGACATCTTTGGTTCGATACCAAGATATATGTTCTAATATGTGACTGGCATAGATAACATCAAAAGTATTATCAGTAAAAGGCATTTTCTTTGATGCATCCAAAACAAAATCGACATTTTTTGAATATTTTATATTTAATGTTTCAAATCCATCTATTCTCACCTGCCCAGGACCAATTTCTAAAAACCTAACATTTTTCTTCTTGAACCGATGGAAATTTATTGTGGTCTTTAATTTTGCAAACACATTTATTAAAAAAGTATTTTCGATAAATCCAATCATAACCCTTACGATTTTGGAGACTTTTATCATTTCAAATCAGCCTTAATATGTTCATTAAATATGTTTCCAAAACCTTTCTGCCAATTCTGTAAAACTTCTTTTTCGGATGGATCATTAATTACAGAAAAGTACAATGCAGGTTGTAACAATTCATGAGTCTTACGACCTGAAAACAAACTGCCAGTTGATAAAGAAATATCAAGTTTATATTCACCGGGTACTAGACCAAGTGCATCAATTTTTAGAAGTATCTCTTTTTCCTCTTTTGAGTTAATATTGAAAGAAATATCAGTAAACCCAGAAAAAACTGGCGCATTTAAATAATCTTTTATTGTAATTCCTAAATCTAAATTGGAAATTTTATGATTGGCTACGACAATTATTCGAAATATGAGATCACTTAAGAAAAGAAACCCATATTCATGGTCTGGAACACCTTCTATCAATTTAAAGCTGATTGGTCTCTCTTCTGAATAATAGTTTGCGATGTATTTTGAATTGTTTTGAGTGCGTTTGGATAAATATGCAGTTAATACTTCCTCTACCAATCCCTCCGATACAACCTTACCTTGTTCAAGTAAAAATCCTCGTCTACAAAGTTGTTGTATTGCTGCCATATTATGGCTGACAAACAGCACTGTCCGACCCTCGCCCGCCACATCGCCCATCTTGCCCAGGCACTTCTTCTGGAACTCGGCATCACCGACCGCCAGAACCTCATCCACGATCAGAATCTCGGGGTCCAGGTGGGCGGCCACAGCAAAGGCCAGGCGCACGTACATCCCGCTGGAATAGCGCTTAACAGGAGTATCGATGAATTTTTCCACCCCGGAAAAATCCACAATTTCATCAAACTTGCGAGTGACTTCCTCTTTCCTCATCCCTAAAATGGCACCGTTCAGGTAGACGTTCTCCCTGCCGGTCAGTTCGGGGTGGAAGCCGGTGCCCACCTCCAGCAGGCTGCCTATGCGCCCTCTCACCTTGACCACCCCGCTGGTGGGGGCAGTGACGCGCGAGAGGATCTTAAGCAGCGTGCTCTTGCCGGCACCGTTGCGCCCGATAATGCCCAGCGCTTCGCCCTGCTGCACCGTGAACGAGACGTCGTCCAACGCGAGGATGCTCTCCCCAATGCGGGCAAAAGCATCTTTCTGACCGATGCGGGTGTAGGGGTCGGGCTGTTTTCGGACTCTCGCCCACCAGCGGTTCAGGTCGCGGCTAAGTGTGCCAGTGCCAATCACCCCCAGGTCATATTGTTTGGTTAAGTGTTCAACGGAGATTACAGGTTTAGTCATTAGTAATAGTTCTTAACTATAAAGGAAATAAGGAGATAATGCCTAAAAAAAGATCTTGTTCACTGGACTTACCATCCGCAGTTTTCTTTTCCGAATTGTATTTCTAAATACTTCCTGAATTTGGCCGAAAGAAAGGTGGCATTTCCGATGATTGCTTGCCTGATCTTTGTTTCCTGTCCAATAAAGGAATCAAGGTTATAAAGATAATATTCCTTCCCTTGTAGGAATTTTGTTATGTCATGAAACAATGGCTGCCCATTATATGATGGTACCAGATTGACCTCGGTATAAATGACGTCAATAGTTTGCTTGGTTAGTAGGTTATGTGCACCTCGCAATGCGTTTAATTCATAACCCTCGATATCCATTTTCAGAATATCAATATGCTGGATGCCTTCTTCCTGGCAAAAATCATCGAGAGTCACGACCTGGGTCAGCTTTTTTTCTTTGAGCCTCTTAGCCTGGTGGGTTTTGTGGTAATCACTTGCTTCTAAGAATGAACTAGTACCGGAGTTGGTGTTAATGTTAAACTCTTGTTCTCCTGAGACATCCCCAACCCCCATCATCAGGACGTGGACCTTAGTTTCATTAGTGTAACTGTCTTTCAATTTTTCGAAAATATAAGGATTCGGTTCGAAGGCATAAACCTCGGCTTTTGGAAATCGCTTTTGAAATTGGTAAGTAACGAAACCAACGTTTGCACCCACATCAAAAACCGTTTTTACCTCGTGATCCTTTTCCAGGAAGGTAATATCATCGAGAGCGTCCTTGGTAATAAGCCGCTTGTATCCATCGAGACGCATCTTTACCCGACGAAAAAAATTTTTACGTAAAAAAAATCTTGTAATGGGATTCTTATAATAAGTCATGGTTGAGTACCTATTTGTTGTATTGGATTGCTGGCAATTGACCGCAAAGGATTTTTTACTGACACAACTCCTATCAAAACGCCGGATGCAATCGCGATGAGAAGACTCAGATAAACATCCAATCTAATCAGACCCAATGCGAGGAGCGCGAGGACCAACCATACTGACAGACCAATCAGATTTTGTTGTAGCTGCTTTTTAACTAGTGGAGGTTCCATTTGAGCCTGGGGCTGGGGAAAAGAGCGAACCATCTGGGCGCGATGCACATATAAGGCAGTCATCACCCCGAAATAAATCCACATAGTAATGCCCAGGTTCTTCCCAAGCGGGTAGGCGTCCATCAGACCGAAAACCTGGTACGCGATCATCCCGCAGACCAATCCCATGATCAAGACGCGGTTAACGGTGCGGGCATGTTTCCAGGTGCGCCAAGCCATTGCTCCAAATGCGCTCAATAATGAGACGTACAAAATCAGGGCAGGTATGCCCATCTCGATCGTCACTGAAAGAAAAGTGTTATGGGCATGGTAGAGCATGGCAGGTGGTTCGTTGAATAAAAAAGGATTGAAGAAAGCCTGGTACACCGGGTTGAGCGCATCCAAACCCAAACCGGTGACTGGAAAATCGCGGACCATGCTAATGATCCTTTGCCAAATATCCAAACGACTCTGTAAGCTGGCATCCTGCCCTCGATCCAATAAGGTGAAGAGTTCGGGTAGTCCGCCGATGTCAGTCTGTTTTAGAACTATGAACAAGGCCAATACCCCAAGCGGGATCGCCAGCAGAAAGCGTTTATCTTTCCATACCAGGAAGAGGAAAAACCCTGCCGCCGTGCCAAGCCAGGCTCCTCGCGACTGAGTCAGAAAAATTATTGCCAGCACCAACAAAAGTGCCAATAGGACCATGAGTTTGTAAAGCCATTCTGGAAACCTGGCAATAACTGGATATTTTGCAATCATTTTCTTGAAGGCAGATCCATCCCAGATTAGGCTTAACAACAAAGGTGGAAAAAAAGCCAGTGCCCCGCCCATCGTATTCTTGTTGATGCTTGCGCCAGGTATGATTGAGTTGAGCCGAGGAAGTTTTTCGTAAAAAGGAGAAAGGAATCCGAGCAAACCACTTGACCAGTCGGTGGCAAGTAAGCCTAGTAGACCGGCACCAATTGACAAGATGATTATAGATAGTATCAATGTAGGCAGGTGTTTTCTGAATTTCACCAGACGTATAATGGTAAAGAACAACGAAAAGCTCAGAAAAAGGTGATAGATACGGATCAATGTCGATGACGGATCCGCAGAGATAATGAAATTGATCGGCAATAACAGGAGCAATCCGAGAATTGGCATATTGAGCGGTGTAGGTTCGATAGACCAGCGATATGAAACCATATGAATAACCCAAAGAACAGCAAGCAAAACCAGAGCGATCAACGGGAGGTCATTGCGTAGGATCAGCAGAGCATAGAGCGTTGATGTAAATATAAAAATTGCGAGAAGTGAGTATGATGCCAACTTTTCGCGAGCTGTTTTTACAGGCAACAAAGTGACTGTTGAGGGAGTATATAAAGTTTCCTGGTCGGCATTTCTCTGTGTCATCAGGGATTCTGTAATCTGTCTATAGCTTTAGTTGCGTCCATGGCATCTGGAAATATTTGGCGCGCTTTTTGGTAGGCAGCCAGAGCATGATCAAATAAACCACACTGCTCATAAATATCACCGGCGCGCATATAGAATTGATAGTTTGATGAAGAGATGGGTATTGCTTTTTCAAGAGTACTGACCGCAAGTTTTGTCTCACCCTGTAGTAAGTATGCCCAGGCCAGTTCAGCAAGTGGGGTTTCAGATGTAGGAAATTTCTGAATGATCGCCTCGTATAAAGGAATCGATTCCGAAATCTGCCCCGTATCTCTTAATTGGTTCGCCTTCCTCATTTGAGTGTATAAGAGCAAACTCCAAAATATATCGGGGCGGATATCATAAGCCTTTTCCCAGGCAAGAATTTCATAATCCAGCAGACCGAGTTTGTTAAACACTCTCGCGGCATGTTCAATTTTATTGTGCATACCCAGACTGTGCCAGATTTCCAGGGCATCGGTATAGCGTTCCAGGGAGAACAATAATTCTGCGTAGGTCTGCAGAATGACAGGATCTGTTGTAGGCACGAGAGGTTCGATCAATTGGAGAGCTTGTGGGTAATCTTGCTCAGACATCGCGGCTCGAGCCTGCAAAAGCCTGGCATGTGGGTGGCTCGCGGGCAATGTAGTTATTAGCTCGTTTGTTGACGAGATACCTTGGGAACCTTTGATAGATGCTACCGACCACAGATTGTTATTAATCGTAGGGTAGGCAATAAACCCCAGGATGATTGTGAGCAGTATGAGAATTCCCGCGGTTTTTTTCATAATGGAAACAGGCGGAGCTTACACTGTATCAATGAAAGTCTTCTCTACCCGGTTGAAAATCACGATTCCAATAAGCAGTACGATCAGCATAAAAATGGCACTATAAGCCAAGCGCGCCCAGGAAGCATCGCCTGCACCGAGGAAACCCATTCTGAAGGTTTCGATGATAGGGGTGACCGGGTTCACGTCCGCCACCCAACGCCATTTCTCGGGAATGCTGGACACCGGGTAAATTACAGGTGTAGCATACATCCACAAACCAACGCCAAAACTGACCAGGTATTGCAGATCGCGATATTTTGTAGTCATGGAAGAGATGATAATGCCAAAGCCAAGCCCCAATCCAGCCATCAGCAGCAAGAGCAACGGCAAGGCGAGCGCCCAGATGGTCAGTCCCACCTCAGCGCCACGCAGGTAAAAGTAGAGTGTGTATGCAAGGAAAAAGGCAAATTGGATTCCGAAGGTGATCAGGTTTGAAATGACAACGGATATGGGCATCACCAGTCGCGGGAAGTAAACCTTACCAAACAAGTGGGCATTAGCTGTGAAGGTAGTGGAGGTATTGGTCAAACAGCTGGAGAAATAGTTCCAGAGGATAGTACCGGACATATAAAAGAGCATCTGTGGAAGCCCATCGGTAGGCAACTGGGCTATGTTGCCGAAAATTACCGTGAAAACCAACGAAGTAAGTAAAGGCTGGATGAGGAACCAGACCGGACCCAGGATGGTCTGTTTGTAACGTGAGACAAAGTCACGTCGAACAAAGAGAGCAATCAGGTCGCGATAGTGCCAGACATCGCGAAGTTGCAAATCCCACCATTTCTTGCGGGGAGTAATGATCAGGTCCCAATCTTCTTCCGTTGTAAGGCTAGAGGATGTATTCGAATCAGATTTCATAAGTAAATTTTAGAAAGAAAAACCGGTTAATTACTGTTGCTAACATAGCACCTCTTGTGAGGTGCTATATTTAGTTTATTCAGTTTTACGAAAAATGTTTCAGAAAATTAGAGAGGCACTACTCTGGCTGCTGATAAATCAGGTTTTGGTGGATCCAGTCGACAACGGTCTGATCCCAGCGATAGACGAAACTGGAGCCGAAGTTTGAGGGGATAAACTCAAAGTCCTGCAAAAGCATTTCTTCCGGAACTTGGATCGAGTGGTAGTTTTCCAGCTTAAAATTCTGCAGGAAGCATACACCCAGAGAGGTTATCTGTTCAATGGATAAATCGGTCAGGAACGTCTGGTAGAAGTTGGAGACCAGATCAGGGAATTTGACGATATTTTCTGGCAGAAGGAACTTTTTGATCACAGCCTTCATGATGATGGACTGGTTCCCGACGCGGAAGGCATCATTATAATTCGTACGGATGCGCATCAGATCCAAAGCACGCTCGCCATCCAGGGTTTGTGTTCCGGAGGGGAAATAGCCAAGGCTGGGGTCGGGGTCGTAGACTTCCTGCGGTAATGTAACCTCAACGCCACCAATGCCGTCAATAAAGTTACGTACTGCATTGAAGTTCACAACCGCGTAATGGTCAGGGGTGACATTAAAATTATGCTGAATGACCCGAGCCAAAGCATTGGCACCACTACCTGAATCATTTGAACCTGTCCAACCTGGTGAACCCAACAAGTAACCCTGGTTGATTTTGATCGGATTTTCTTCTTTAAAGAGTCCGTCAGGTGCGTTGACGACCATATCACGGGGTAAGGCGACCATATTGACTGTCATCGTAGTAAAGTCAACCCTGGCAAGGCGGATCACATCCGCCAGGCCGTACAGATAGTCATCACCGCGATAGTCGATACCGACTAATAAAAAGGTCCATTCAGCATTGTCACCACAAACAGGGGCAGGTGTGGCTGTTGCCGTTGCTTCAGGTACAGTTGGGGTCAAAGTCGCTTCTTCGATAACTTCTGTGGATGTTGGTAAAGTCTCTGTCGAGATACTGGGCAGATTTAAGGGGTCCGAAATCGGTTTTTGTAAAAAAGGTTTCAGCCAGGTAAACCAAACTGAGACCAGTATTAAGATCAGTCCTAAAGCTACCAGGCCAATGATCTGCCATCTGGTATTCTTTTTCCGTTTAGGATTATTATCCATCCCGTTTGGACCTGTCTGCAAGGGTTGTGTATCGCTCATTTTTTTCCTTCGCGCATTAAAGGCTGCCTTATTCGGCAGCCAAGTTTCTACTAAATGTTGATTCTACCACGTGTCAAGGGATGCAATTTTTGACCTTGCTCAATTAAGCAAGTCGAGAGAATCCTGCACAAATTCGACCACTTCTGCATGGGGAATCAACACTTGCGCGCCGGTTTCGGTCGTATAAGGGTGAAACATCGTATCAGGAATGGGAGAAACCTGAATGTCTGAGATATCAATGATCCTGGAGAGACAATAGAAACTGTACATATCACTCAAACCCAGGTTGGTCTGGGTGGTTTTATCCTTCAGTAAAGTAGTCAGAACTTCGTAGATCATTTTCGGAGAGATGCCCTCGCGCACCTTATGGAGAATCGCTTCCATCACCAGGGTTTGTCGGTTGATGCGTTGAATGTCTGTATCAAACGCGCGGATCCGCATAAAAATGACCGCTGTCTCGCCGTCCATCTCGTAGGTGCCTGGCGGGAAGTTATACCAATAATCCTGAGCTCGCTTTTCTGTGGTCACTGTGATTCCACCGATAGCATCGATATATTTACCAATTTCATCGTAATAGAGTACGAACTGGTCATCAAAGTCTACGCCGTAGTTGTATGTAACGTTTTGGGCAATTGAATCAGCTCCGTTACCAGGACCAAAGAAATATTCGCCATAGCCAAAAGTGGCATTGATGCGACCATAATCGATTCCAAATTGCTCAAAGCCCACGATCGGAACGTAAAAATCGCGGGGAATTGAGGTCATTTTTACAGTAGCGTTTTTGAAGTCAACTCTAATAAGGCGAATCCCATCCGCCTGGGCATGCTTATCAATGCCCAGGAGCAGGAGGTTAATCGTATCAGATCGACCACAGTTGCCGGTTTCCTGAGCACCACCTGCAGGTTCGGTTGAATGAAGTGGTGCTTCTTCTGTTGGGAGCAGTCCTGCCGGCGTGACCTCAACAGGTGCTTCGCCAACATCTTCAGGAAGTATTTCCGGGTCCGGGTTTACTGGAGTCGCTGACTGTTCAGGCGCGAAGGATGTATCCGTAGTGGTTACTTGAATCCTAGGCAAGGTACAACCTGAGATAGCCAGTATCAGAACAATCGTAAGGACGAGTCCGAAGAAACCGTAGTGTGAGGTTTTGTTTCTTTTCTTCTCCATCAGAGTCTACTTCCTGCTATGTCCGTCCACGCCTCCGCCCCTCCGACAAGCCTGTTGTCAGTTGAGGTTAATCGTTTCATTTCTTCCTGCAATATCGCGCTAAAACGCGCGTTTACTTACTTGATCAGCGTCCACTTGAAAGCGAACTTTTCGCCCCATACAACTTAGTAACACAGCTACCCGTTCTTCTGCATTGATGCATCGCTCAAACTGGGCTTCAAAACCTTGCAGGATCGGGTCGTTGATCCATACTCTATCCCCCCGATGAAGCTGGGTAGGATCGAGGTGTGCATTACTATTTTCCCGTACTACCTGTCGCCTGACTACTTCGATCAGCCCCTCAGAGATGGACGCTGGAATGCCGTCAAATTTGACCAATCCAATGACCCCCCGTAAAAGTCCAATCCGTTTTGAGTACAACTGCCCTAACTCCCCTTTTACAAACAAATATCCAGGAAAATAAGGTTTTTGAGTTTTCGAGCGGGGGTTAACCGGAGAAACTTCCAGGCAAGGAAAGTAGGTTTTAACCTGGTGGCCTTCCAGTTGGGAATTAACAATGAACTCAAAATTTGGTTTGGTGCGCAGCGCATACCAAAAATTATTGTCCGAAATTGTCCTATCTTCGACTAGTGTCTGCATTCCATTTCTCGACTGGCCCGAACCTTTCGGGCAAAATGGCAAATTTTTCTTTAATCCCTACCCACTTCTATTATAAAGTAAAACTCAAATTTAGTTTCCTGCATAGATTTTTATCCTCCCTAGCCTCTGTGATATAGTTTTAATTTGAGGTGAAACATGGGTAGAGAAATTAATCTTGCATTGGGTGGTGGTGGTGTTAGAGGAATAGCACATCTTGGTGCTGTGCAATGCTTATTGGATCATGGTTACAAGATCAACGGTATTGCTGGCACAAGTGCGGGCGGTCTTTTCGGAGCCACCATTGCCGCAGGGAATTCTACGCACGATGTTGCGACTGCTGTGGATATTTTTTTCAATGAAACCAGTTTCCGTACAGGTCTCCGATCGTCGCCTTTCTCGTTGATCAATACTAGCGATATGGTAAAAGCGCTTGACCCATTTTTGCAGGGTAAGTCAATAAAGGATTTTCCAATCCCTTTCGTTGCTACAGCGGTCAGCCTACGAACCGGGAAAGAAGTTGTCATCAGAGAAGGGGAGGCCATGCAAGCAGTCCTGGCGACTATAGCAATTCCGGGTTTTTTCCCCAGCCAGGGTGATGATGTCTTAGTAGATGGCGGTGTTCTTGACCCTGTTCCCGTTGATGCTGCCCGTGAGTTCGACACAAGTTTGCCAGTCGTCGCGATCATGCTACACAAACAACCTTCGGATTACAGTCTGGCTGATGTCAAAGTTCCGCTTGAAGACAGTTTGTTTGAACCCCTGGCGAGGTCGATCTCGAGGAGCCCGCTTGGTGAATTGATGCGCCACCTGACCGCCACAGTGGATATCGTCAGCAACCAGTTGAGTGAACTCAGGATCGAAAAATCCAAGCCGGATGTACTGGTTGAACCAATTGTTGGGCATATTGGCTTGCTTTCAAGATGTGAAACTCAATCTTTGGTTGATGAGGGTTACAGGGCAATGGAAGAGAAGTTGGAAGACCTTGACAAAGCCTTTTCAATTGTTAATTCGTTCCGGAGGATCACAAAATATTCCCGTTCAAATTCATGAAGAGGGTGAAGTAACCCATTTTATGGAAGGAACAATTTCCATGCCATTTCAGGCAAGTTGACCGATCTTTTCGGTTCCTTCAGAACAGTTTGTGAACTTGTAATTCGTTTTGTGATTCGAAAACTACCCACGGCGTAAAACAGCGATCAAGGTTAAAAATAAGCCAAAACCCGCCAAAATCACGATAATGTAACCAATAGGTATGCCCACCGTGGTCGTACCTCCGACCTCGGCAGGATACGTCGGGATCTGAAGAGCCGGGGGTTCTGTAAAAGTTGGTAATCGGCTGGGGATTGCCGTAATAATGAATTGGGCTGCCAGGGTCGGGTCGATGGTTTTCGTTATCGACGGTGTTTCCGTGGGTGGCGGCTGAAGCATAGGCAGCGAACCGCCAAACACTTCCACTCTATTTAAGACGATCCAACCCTTGTTTTCCGGTGCCCCGGCATAATCGATCATCACGTAATCGCCATAGTAACCATAAGCTTTGGCTTCCTGACCAACCAGAAAAATGCCTACCCTGGTTGCAGTTGAGTTTGGGTAACTGCGAACATTCAGTGGGGTTTCCGGGTCTCCAACTGCGCGAACATATAAACCCCGCGGCGAACTGGTCACAGTCGGAATGGAGACAGTTGGGAACTGCGCCCAGACCGATCGTGCCAGGTTTGGTAACAAACTCATGATAAGCAGCACAATCAGCGCAATCATGCCAAACGCGAAATGAAGGGGGGATTTCTTTTCACTTTTCATCATCAAGCCCGTAAACATTCCGATTATAATCTAATAAAATTCGTAAGGTAAAATGGAGTATATGAGCACGCGCATTTATCACGGTGACATTGACCCCCAACAAATTGCAAACAATCTGAGCGCCGCTTTCCACCGGGGAAATTACCAGGTGCAGCAAATTGGTGACAATGACAACCTGGCAGTGCAAATCGCCACCCGGGAAAATCGTCGTTCTGGCGGACCAACTGCCATGACTGCCACTATCTCGAAAGTCACCGATGGTGTCAGCATCACGCTCGGGCAACAAAACTGGCTGGGTCTGGCTGCCAGCCTGGGGTTTTCAGCCCTTAGTGCCGTGCGCAACCCGCTCTCTTTGCTTAACCGGCTGGACGATATCGCCCAGGATGTTGAATCAATGACCCTCGAAGACCAGATCTGGCAGGTAATCGATCAAACTGCGCGTGAATACAATATTGGACATGCCATGTCCTCCCGTTTGCGCCGAACAATTTGCCCGTATTGCCTTACTGCGAATGAGATAGCAGCAGGCCGCTGTGTTGCCTGCGGCGCTCCGCTTGGAGAAGTCCAGCCCAGAACCTGTCCAAATTGCGGATTTGTTGTCAACAAAGATGAAATATCTTGTCCAAATTGTAAGTACCGCTTGTAATTATTTTTTATTTTCAACTTAGAGTTTATTGGAGGTAATTGTGATCAGGATCGTCGCTGATACAACATGCTGTATACCAGTCGAGCGAATGCAAGAACTTGGGATCGATTTCGTTCCCCAAATTATTACGTTCGAAGGTAAATCTTACTGTGATGATTTTGAATTGAGCACTGAAGAATTTCTTGAAAAACTTCGGGCTGCAAAAAATCTTCCCGGCACGGCAGCACCTCCACCAGTACTTTATGAACCAATATTCAAGCGCATTCTTGACGCTGGCGACACCGCCCTGGTTCTCACACCGCCAACCAAACTGAGTGGAACTTTTCGTTCTGCAACAGTAGCTGCAGATGAATTCAAGTCTGATCGTATTCACATCGTCGACACCAAGACGATTGCTGGTAATTTGGGAACAATCGTTTTGAAGGCAAAAGAATGGGCGGATCAGGGCATGGAAATTGATGAATTGCTCGAGCGCGTTGAGGATCTGTCCAAGCGCGATTTCACACTCTTTCTCGTTCCAACCCTGGAGTACCTGCACAAGGGCGGTCGAATTGGTGGCGCTGCAAAATTGTTCGGATCATTGCTTCAGATCGTCCCCATTCTGACACTCAAGGATGGGGGAATCGAAGTATATGAAAAGGTTCGCTCAATCAAACAAGCCGTCAATGTGCTCGTCGATTTGGATGTTTCGGTCTGCAAGAATAACCCCGAAGCTTTTCTGAGCATTGGTCAGTGTGATTCCCAGGATTTGTTTGAAAAGATCTCAACTCAGTTTGAATCCGAACTGGGTCAAAAAGAGTTCCCCTCATTCACCGCTCCGCCTGCAATCGTCGTCCACGCCGGTCCAGGATTGGTAGTGACCAGTTGCTTCGCAAAATCGAAATAACAAAAATATACAATATTAGGGAACGGGAAGCCCCCGTTCTCTTTTTGTTTGATCATTAATAACACACACTGCCGTTCCGATGACAATATCTGCCGTTATTGCGAGCTGAGCACAGCAATCTCAAAAAAACAAAACCGAGATCGCCTCACGAAAGAAGATCGCGATGAAAAGACCGAAATTGACTGCGAAAGAGCACAGCAACCATGGCAGTCTGCATTGGACATTGTCATGGCTTCCTTATGTTTGAAATCAGATCGTCACGATCCAGAACTCAAAATATTAAAATGTACTCATTAGGATTGATCGTAAATTATCCCGGGCGATTGAGATTCGAGATGGCCTGTAGCAGATACAGAAGAACCTCCTCTACCCCCTTCCCAAAAGGGTAAGGTGTAAAGGACCCCTATGCCCAAAGATCTGGATGATTGCGGCGGATTGAACCGTAGCTATTTGCAGCAATGATAACGTGGTCAATCAGGCGGATATCAAGGATCTTACCCGCCTCGATCACAGCTCTTGTCAGGTTTACGTCTTCAGGGCTCTCACCCGGGTTGCCAGATGGATGATTATGCACTAAAGCAATCGCATACACATTTTTACGCACAGCTTCCTTAAAAATTTCGGCTACGCGCACTGTAGTAGCGTCTTGTGAACCTTTATACAAGCGTTCTTTCCCAAGGAAACGGTTGCGGGAATTGAGTAAAAGCACCCAAAGTTGCTCCTGGTTCAACCCCTTCATCTCAAACCCTACCAGGTCAACGATATCCTCAGGAGTTTTGATGAACACAGCTGAGTCTTCACCTTCTTTCGAAAGACGGTAACCGACTTCCACAGCTGCCTTGATCCGAGCGGCTTTAGCCAAGCCAACACCCTTGAATTCCATCAGTCTCGATAGATCTTCCCTGTGAATACCACTGAAGCCGCCCAGATCGCTGAGCAACTTATTCGCCAGGTCGATAGCACTCTCTTCTTGAGTTCCGCTATTTAGGAGGATCGCCAGCAATTCTCCATTGGTCAGTGCCTGCACGCCTTCGGCCTGCATGCGTTCTCTTGGCCGGTCATCTTTTGCCAGATCATTGATTCGAATAGTTTTCTTATCGTTCTCCATGCATAAATTTTACCCTATGGTCATGATATAATGCCTTTTCGGATGGATAAATGCCATGGAATCGGCGACCTTTCCTGCTGACTGCGCATACTTGTTTCGAATTTCCGAATTCGTCAATAACTATGCCCAAAAACTGCCTTTCACTCCAAAACAGATCTATGAGATCGACCTTGCTGTGGATGAAGCCAGCTCGAATATCATCGACCATGCTTATAAGGGTTTACCTGAAGGCGAAATCAGGATCTTTCTAGACCACTCCCGAACAGCCATGACGATCAACCTCCAGGACGACGGCATTGGCTTTGACTTGAATGGTGTTCCCAAACCTGACCTAACCGGTCCGCTGGAAGAACGCCGCGAGCGGGGGTTGGGTGTTTTCCTGATTCATGAATTGATGGACCAGGTAACTTACGAACCAAATACTGGTAAGGGCAACCAAATCACCCTGGTGAAGAATTTCGATTCCATTCAACCCGAAACACCTGTCCAACGCGACTCAGCCTCATTGCCATTGGAAACCCTGCGGATCATTTCAGAAATCAATCGCTCGATAAGCAGCACGCTTGACCTTGATCAGCTGCTCCAGGATGTGACCAGGTTGATCCATAAGCAGTTTGGTTACCCCCTGGTACATATTTATCTTGTTGATTACGTTCCTCAAACCACTGTCTTCAAGGCTGGAAGCGGTGAAAAAGCTGCTATATATGCTGAAGACAAAGTTACCTATCCCATTAACGTCGAACCAGGGTTGATCGCCCTGACAGCGCGCACCGGGAAAACCCAGATATCGAACGACATTTCCATAGAACCAAACTACCGACCGGATGCCGGCTATGATTCCATGAAAGGCTCAGAACTCACCCTCCCTCTTCAATTCCAGGGTCAGATGCTGGGTGTTCTTGACATTCAAAGTGATAAAACAAATGCATTCACCAACCTGGATGTTGAACAACTTGAAATTTTGTCTCAATCGATCTCGATTGCCATCCGCAATGCCAACCTTTACCGCACTTCAGTTTGGCACAGGAACCTGGTGGAACGATACCGTGAAACTGCAGAAAGGGTTTCTCGCAATGTCGACCCTGAAGAACTAATTTGCTACGTGATCGAGCAAATTCCAACCATCCTTCCAGTCGATTTTATCGGTTTCTGGAAAAAAAATGAAGACGCGAATGGATTGAGCTTAAAAGATTATTGGTGCAGGCAGCCCGAAATTTGCCAACCCGATGTGAATCAACATATCGAGAACGATGTCTGGTTTGCCCAGATTTCAAATAAAAACAATGGGATGATCAAGCCAGCAGAAATTACAAATGACCCGGTCCAGGATTGCTTGAATTTGGAACCCAGCTTTTCCGCTGTAGCTTCCCCTATAAGTTACCAGAAACAGGGATACGGCGTATTAACCTTTCACACTGCTTCCGCAGGCCGTTACGGACAGGACTCGCTCAATATTTGCTCTACCTTTGCCGATTACGTAGGAACCGCATTGGACAAGCAGCGTGTTGAAGCCGAAAAAGATAAGCAAGCCTGGTTAACCTCCATTCTTCTCGACCTGGCTAACGAAACTACGAATCTGACAACACTTGACGAATTGACCTACAAAATCGGAAAAATCCTGATTGAACTGATTGGTGGTGTATCGGTTGGTCTCGTACTGGAAACAGAAAATCCTGATATTGTCAGCCTCCCAAGTCTGTATTGCCCTCAGGTTCAGTGCCCATTAGCACAATTACCCCTCAACTTTGAACGAAAGGCCTTGATTGGACCTTCAAGCCAGGTTCCCCATCTATCTGTCGCCCGTACAGGGGATTTCCCTGAATTGCTGGAACTCCTCCCTCTGCGATCTGACGGAACCATCCTGATTTTCCCGCTGCAAGCTCAGGAACAGACGCTGGGTTATTTACTGCATCTCAGTAACGATGTATACAGACAGGCAGCACCTGAAGATATCCTTGATAAGGACAGATTTTCCATTCTCCAGGGTATTTCGCAGCAAGCAGCAATCAGCCTGCAAAACATCCAGATGCTGGATGATCGTAAGGAGGAAAACCGCCTTTCGCTGCGCCTGCTTGAGATCGGAAACATTTTAACCCAGGCTGAGGACTTTGATGCGGGCATTTACGATGCCAGCATGCGCATCGCTGCTGAATGTGACCTGGAAAAGCTGGCACTCCTTGTTTTTCAGCCGGACGAAAAAAATTACGTTCTGAAACTCCTTTTGTCCCGGGAGCCTTCAGGTGATTTCGTACCAGTCAAAAGAGGAAGGGTTTTCACCGTAAACGAAATAGAAGACAATATCAAACCCGAAAAAGATCTGGGGCAACTCGCGTTTGGAGATGAGTTGTTCTGCAAGGATATTGGCTTAAAAAGGGATTCAAGTTCAACTTTGCCGGATAAAACCATGGTTTTCCCAATGGAGATTGGGCAGGAATTTTATGGGTTCCTCCTGGTTTGTGATGATGAATTCAAGTTCAACCAAAGAAGAATCGGATACCTGACGCGGGTTTCCAGGCAAATCGCTGTAGCGTTTCAAAACCGGCGAATGCGCTCCATTGAACAACAACGCCGCCAGACTGAGCAGGAGCTCACCCTCGCACGCAGGATCCAGAAGACTTTCCTTCCTGAAAAATTGCCAGAAATTCCCGGCTACCAATTGTCGGTAGAGTGGCAAACTGCCCGGCAGGTAGGTGGTGATTTCTATGATGTCATCTCCTTTGGCGATGGCAGGTTTGGAATGCTTGTTGCGGACGTTTCAGATAAAGGTCTGCCGGCATCTTTGTACATGACCGTTTCCCAGACACTTATCCGGGCGGTTTCCAGGGAGTTCACATCTCCTGCGCAAACTTTGGAGCAGGTTAATCATCTTTTACAGCTTGATTCGACCCAATCGTTTTTTGTCACTCTGATTTACATGATCCTGGATACGCGTAATGGCAAGTTGACCTACTCGATCGCTGGTCACAATCCACCTTATATCCTCGACCCTATTAAAAAGACGGCTGTCCTGCTGCCAAAGGGCGGTATTGCCCTTGGATTGATGGAGCCAATTGAACTCAAGGATGTTGAACTTGAGCTCCGGCCAAAACAGTCAATTGTGCTTTATACAGACGGTCTCAGTGAGTCAACCAATACGAATGGCAAGGAGTACGGGCAAGAGCGCCTGCAACAAACATTGATCTTCCTGGCTCAGAAACCTCCGGAGATTATTATTACTGACCTGCTTCAGGATTTGGAAAATTTCCAGGGTGGCGATTTCTTTGAAGATGACCGAACACTGCTGGTTTTAAAACGAAACTGAATTATTGGCAGACCAGAACCGGAACAGGGCTTAGGTCCAGGACACGATCGACAGTTGAGCCGAAGATCCGCCCAATCAAACCCGTGCTCTTATACCCACCCAGGATGACCGTAGAAATCCCATTTTCATCAATGACTTCAACCAACTTCTCAGCCAACTGATTAGCCGGAAGTTGAACGGTTTGATAATTAATGTTCAACGCAGCCAGGTAGTCTTCCGCAAATTTGATTGCTTCTTCGCTGGCTTTGTCACCTTTCTCAGGCATAACGATAAAAAGCCCGCATCCATATCGAGCGGCATAGTAAGCTGCAACAAAAAATGCTTCGCGTCCTTTTTCGCCTTCATCATAGATCAGTAAAATGCGGTTCACCAGCATTGGCTCATTTTTGACGAACATTATTGGTCGGTTACTACTCTGCAACAAAGTGATGATACCGGAGGATAACCGGTCAAAAACAGAGCCAACCGGCGGGTAGTTGAGTTTCACTACGATAATATCGCTCAATAAGCCATATTCCTGTAAGGTTCGGCTGACATTCCCTGAAACGACACGATAACGCCCCTTCATTTGGCGTTCTTCGAGGAGTTTGTAGAACTGATTTTCCAATATCGATTCTGTATCAGTTGTTGCAGAATCAGTCTCAGATTTAACATGCAGCCCAATGATGCTGCCATCACCACAGCGGTTCATCAGGATTGCTTGTTTTTCTGCCAGGAGTTCGGTGTCGGTATGACTTATCCCCACCAGGATATCTTGGAACAGACAGTCCGAATAGAATTGTGAATTGTCCTGCAATTGTTTTTCCAACTCGCCCTCAGCCCCTGTACCAGCTGCATGGGTCTGCTTCCCTTCTTTACTAGCGACAAAATCCACCACGTTTTCGGTCTTTAAGGACATGCCAAATTCTTTCCGAAGCGCCTGCTGTTTATCCAGCACCCAAAGGTAAAGATCAGTGATTGTGTATTCCGGGAATTCATAGCGAAGACCGGAATCCTCGATGATCCGGACCACAGGCATGTAAACATGGTCATACCAATCGAGAGCAGCTTCATCGAAACTGATCATTCTCTTCTGCTCAATTCCCATATAGTATTCATGCACTTTAATGTGTTCTGCCAGGAGTGGGTAATTTTGCACCTGGGTCAGGCTCAAATCAATCCCTGGCAAAATTCTATCGAGATGCGTCTCCTCAAGAAAATCCGCTAAGGCTGCTTTTTCGACCAGTTCTTCCAGAGTGAATGAACTGGACAGCGGGACCTTGGTTTTCACTTCAGTGACATAAGCCTCTATAGAATCCAAGCCCATTTCTTTGGCAATAGAGATGCGGTGGTTGCCATCCATGACGAAATAAGCGTCTCCGATTTTATAAAGCGACACCGGTGGAACGCCAGCTGTAAAAGGGCTGGTCATGGCGGCTTTTACAGTTGCCCAGCGGGAGCGATCGTCATCACTTAGGGGGCGGAAGTTGCGGTCAAAATCGGCAGTGCGATTGACACTGCCAATGATATTTTCAAGGGGAACTTGCTTTAAACCGATATCGGTCTGGCTCACCGCACGTAGTTTGGATGATACCTCGTCGTATGGCAGCAGATCCAGGGATTCTCCACGGATACCCGCCCAGAAACGGTCCAACGCAGCCTTGCTGCGGAGGCGATGAAAGTCTTCGATTGCTTTTCTGTAAGCTTGCCTATCTTCATGCATATTGTTGTAATTTTACCCTCACTCTATGAATACATGAGATTAAGTTGATGCAAATTTTTGACCGCTGGCTTAATGGATAAGGAAAACAGCCCGGTTCCATGCTATAATTTTTCATTCTGAAAGACATAAATTGACGCTTATGACCGACCTGCAAAACCTTGAACCAATCGATTACCTGCTGATAGGGCATATCACCTCGGACCTGCAGAGCGATGGTTCTGCCAGATTGGGAGGTACTTCCAGTTTTTCAGGACTGACCGCCCACCAACTTGGTCATGAGGTTGGCATCATTAGCAGTCATGCTACGGAAGAGGACCTTGATCCGCTTTCACCGATCCAGGTTTTCAATGCTCATCCAGGTCAAACTACTCTTTTCAGGAACATCAATACCCCGTCTGGTCGACAGCAATATTGCTATCAGCGCGGTTCGGTTTTGTCCGCAAAAGACATACCATCCACCTGGCGTAATGCGTCAATCGTTCACCTTGGACCGGTTGCCGGTGAGATCGATCCTGACCTTTTGGATGCATTTCCAGACAGTTTTCTTTGCAGCACCCCCCAGGGGATGCTACGAATGATCGCTGAGGATGGTAAAGTGAGTTTCACGGATCTGCCCGATAAAGAAAGGTTACTCCCTAAAGTGGATGCTGTCGTGCTTTCTTTTGAAGATTTACAGCGTGATGAGCTTCTGATTGAAGAGTACGCCCATCTCTGCAAATTATTGGTGGTGACTGAAAACAAGGATGGTGCAAGGGTATATTGGAAACAAGAGGTTCGTAACTTCGATGCTCCCCAAAAGAATTCGCTTGATGAGACTGGGGCAGGAGATATTTTTGCAGCTTGTTTTTTCCATCGCCTTTATACTACCAAAGATCCGTGGGAGGCTGCCCGTTTTGCAGTGGAACTCTCAGCAAATTCAGTGACCAGGTATTACCTGGACAGCGTTCCCAGGTCGGATGAAATCCAGCATGCAACAGACAGGTGCTCTTAAAAATAACCTATGGGAAAAATTTACACAATCGTCAATCAAAAGGGAGGGGTCGGCAAAACTACGACTACAATCAACCTTGGTGCCTACCTGGGTCAGTTTGGTCAAAAAGTTTTGCTTATTGACCTGGACCCGCAAGGTAATGCCACAGCATGCCTGGGAGTCGATCATAACAAAATTCAGTATGGTACCTACGAGGTGCTGATTGGAGAAAAGCGGGCTGCTGAAACCTTATTGCGCAACAGCAACTTCAAATTGGATCTTATCCCCTCTACCCCCAACCTTTCCGGTGCAGAAATCGAACTGATCGACCTGCCAAATCGCGACCGGATGCTGCGCGAACGACTTGAAAGCGTCAGAGACCGCTACGATTACATCCTGGTCGATTGCCCCCCTTCACTCGGCCTGCTCACCCTGAATGGGCTGCTGGCAGCTGAAGATGGCATCATCATTCCTGTTCAATCAGAATATCTGGCTTTGGAAGGGCTGGGACAGCTTACCCGTACGCTTGACAGAATAAGGGGCAACTTGTTCCCCGAATTAGGCATCCGGGGGGTCTTGCTTACCATGTACGATAGCCGCACCAATCTTTCTTCGGATGTCAGAGTCGAAGTTCAAAAGTATTTCCCTTTGAAAGTTTTTGAAGTTTTCATTCCACGCAGCATTCGCCTTGCCGAAGCGCCTTCGTTTGGCATGCCAATTTCGGTTTATGCCCCAAAATCATCTGGCGCATTGGCGTATCGCGACCTGGCGGTGGAATTGTTACAAGGTGATGGGATCGAAGTTGACCCGGATGAGGAGTAAGATATGGCAAAGAAAAGTGGTTTAGGACGCGGGTTGGATGCACTGATCCCCGGCTGGCAGGAAACGCCAACCGTTGGACCTGGTGATAAAGTAGTACCTATACCAGTTGCCAATATCAGCCCCAATCCACACCAACCTCGAAAACAATTTGACAGTGATGCACTCGAAGATCTGGCATCATCCATACGTGAACACGGCATAATCCAACCGCTTATCCTGATCCCTGCTGAAGAAGCCAATCACTACAACCTGATTGCAGGTGAACGCCGTTTGCGGGCAGCAAAAATAGCCGGATTGAAAGAAGTGCCTGCGATCATCCGCAGCGCAACCGAACAGCAGCAACTGGAGTTTGCCATCATCGAAAACGTCCAGCGTGAAGACCTTAACCCTCTGGAGAGGGCTAAAGCTTATCAAAATTTGCTGGATGGTTTTTCACTCACGCACGATGAAATAGCAAAGCGGGTAGGCAAGAGCCGGGTTTCGGTCACGAACACACTACGCTTGCTCAATCTGCCTGTGGCTGCCCAAAAATCACTGCTCAACTCAGAGATCAGTGAAGGGCATGCCCGCGCCTTGTTGGGTCTGCCCAACGAGCGATCAATTGAAGCTGCTCTCGAAACAGTGATCTCTCTGAACCTGAATGTCCGTCAAACGGAAGCTCTGGTGAACAAACTGATCGGTAAATCTCCACGCAGCAACACACCAACATCTCGCCCGCCCGAAATCGATGACCTTGAAAATAAACTACGACAATTTTTCCACACCAGGGTCAACCTCACCAAGGGTACGCGGGGAGGCACGATCAGCATCGCTTTCTATTCGGATGAAGAACTGAACGCAATTCTTGATTCATTGGGAATCAATGGGTAAACCGATCCTTTTCACTAATGCGCACCTGCCATTAAGCCACTTCAAAGGTGAGGTTTCTCTGTTGGCACAAGATGGTCAGATCTTGTTTTCAGGTGATTATCAGCAAGCGCGTGAATTCGAAACTGCTACCATAACTGAAATTAATTTGGCTGGAAAGACAGTTCTTCCGGGACTGTGTGATTTTCATCTGCACCTGGCAAATTTCGCAGAAAAGCTGGACGCCGTCGATTGTGAAACCGATAGTCTGACAGAATGTTTGGCAAGGGTCGCAGAGAAGGCAGAAAGTACGCCCGCTGGCGAGTGGATCCTCGGTTATGGCTGGAATCACAATGCCTGGCAGCCAGCCGGATACGGCACTGCCGCCCAGCTTGATGCAGTCAGCGCAGGTCACCCCATCTTCCTGCATGCCAAGTCATTGCACGCTGCCTGGGTTAATTCTATGGCTATGCGCATTACCGGGATCGACCGAAACACTCCCGACCCCGAGGGCGGCATCATCTTGAGGGATGCCAACGGTGATCCGACGGGCATTTTACTCGAACATGCTGCCTTCATTGCCTCTGACTTACTACCCGAACCCAACGTAGAACAAACCGCCCAAAAGATCTTGCAGGCACAAACCTATCTAAACAGTCTTGGATTTACTGCTGTGCACGATTTTGACCGGTTCGAATCTGCGGAAGCCTTGTTACTTTTGGCTGAACGAGGTCAGTTGAAATTAAAAGTGACCAAGAACCTGCCTTCTGAGGAAGTTGAGAAAGTGATCGCAGGAAATTGGCGCCAAAAACTAACACGGCCACCTTTCATTCAACCCGGTTGGTTGAAAGATTTTGCAGATGGCGCGCTAGGTCCTCAAAGTGCGGCGATGATGGAACCTTACGAAGGCTCGCAAAACCGCGGCATGCTCTTATTGAAAGCTTCCGACCTCGCCAAACTTGGCTTACAGGCTGCATTTGCAGGTTGGCCGCTCTCGGTACATGCCATTGGCGACCTTGCTGTCAGAGAAGTGCTGGATGGCTTTAGCCTGCTCAGACAACTTGAACGCGCGAACGGTTTGCCGGCTCTGCCCCATCGCATTGAACATGTTCAGATCATACAACCTACTGATCGCAGACGCATGCATGATCTGAACATTATTGCCTCAGTCCAGCCTATCCATGCCACCTCCGATTACCTTACAGCCGATCACCACTGGGGTAAGCGCTGTGAGAATGCCTATGCCTATCAAAGCCTGTTCCAGGAAGGCATTAATGTGCGTTTCGGTTCGGATACACCGGTGGAAAGCCCGAATCCGTTCCTGGGGATCCATGCTGCTGTGACCCGTCAGCGCCAAAATGGACAACCAACAGGAGGTTGGTACCCACAGCAGCGCGTCACGCTTCTCCAGGCTATCCAGGCTTACACCCAGCCTTTGCCTGGCAGTTACAAAGCCGATCTGCTCGGAGTGGGGATGCCTGCCGACTTTATCGTTCTCGACCAGGATCCCTTCACTTCAGATCAATCCGAATTAACAGACCTGAAACCAAGGATGACTGTGGTTGCCGGTGAAGTTGTTTTCGAGAGGTAATTATTGACTCCGATGATTCAACCTGGTGATACCTGTGAACCGGTTAATATGCTCAGGCTCATCAATGCCCCCAATCTGGCTTACGAGCACCTGGATTGGTTCACCAGTAAATCACGCATTTCCGAAAACTCAACTTTTTGCCTCCATTCTCCTGAAGAACTGGAAGCAATGATTTCTGTTGCCCCCGAAACACAGGATTTCGCCTGGATCCGTTTCTTTTTTACCCAACGGGATGGCAATCACAGAACGAACTTCCACCTGCTGCTCGAACATGCCAGGAACTGGCTGAGAAGCCAGGGCGTAACGCAATTATTTAGCCTGGCAACCAGTGAGTGGTTTGAGAATCTGTTGCTGGCTGCGGGATTCTACGTGCAAAATCACCTGGTATCGCTGGCAACACGTCAGATCTCAGGCAGTACTCCCGAACCTCATCCTGAGTTGGAGATCAGACCGATGCGCTGGGGCGATTGGCCTGAAGTTTGGGAGTTGGACCAACTTTGTTTTGCCCCTCCCTGGCAGCTCAACCAGGACAGCCTGAAAAAATGTTACCAGACCAGTGAATACGCCAGTCTGGCAACATTCGAAGGCAAACCGATCGCCTACCAGGTCACCACGCGGTTCCTGGACAATCTGCACCTTGCTCGTTTAGCTGTGCTTCCCCGGTTCAGAGGGCGCGGAATTGCGAAATCGTTGCTTTTTGATCTTTCAGTGCATTTTGAAGATAATCGTTACGAATTGATCAGTGTCAACACCCAGGCAGACAACCGGTCTTCATTACGGGTATACGAAGCCCTGGGTTTCAAACAGGAAGGCAGCCTGGTTCCGGTTTATTGTCTGGATCTGGCATAATTAAGTTAATGGATATAATTGCTTAATCATTTTTCAAGGAGTCACGAATGACCACATTAAAAAACCAACGTGAGTTGTTGAAATCACAGCGCGAGAATCAGAAGAAAAAGACCACATTTACCGTTATAGGCATAATTGCAGTTGTTGCCTTAGCTTTCTTACTGATTTACTTCATTCCACGTAGAAAAGTGGATGGACCCTCAGCTGGCGATCCCGAAGCACCAGTAAAAGTCGCTCAATTCTCCAACTTCACCTGTTCACATTGCCAAAATTATGCCCGCGAGAGCGAAGCATCATTCTTCCGTGACTACGTCGATAGCGGAAAAGTCTACATCACCTATTACGATTTCCAGTTCCAGGAAGATGCTTCCACCAAAGCTGCCCAAGCAACATATTGCGCTGGCGAACAAAACAAGTTTTGGGAATACAAAAAACTGGTATATCAAAATGCCGGGTATTCAGGCGCATATGCCGATGAGAGTTTGCGTAATTACGCCAGCGATGTCAACCTGGATATGGCTTCATTTGAAAGCTGCCTGGCAAGCGACCGCCCGGCAAAGGTGATTGAGGATGGACGCAATTACGGCAAGGCGTTGGGTGTCAATGCTACACCAACTTTTATCGTAAATGGTAAGTTGGTCTACCAAACCGAGCTGCGCGCCACTGTTGACGCCGCACTGGCAGAAGCAGGGAAGTGACCTTTCTGTCGTCGCGAGTTTTATTGTGAAGCAATCCCGAATCGAATAATGAGGTTGCTTCTTTTTCACCATTTACGTCAACTGAATCAGGGGAAAATTTTTTCTTCTTTTCGAGCTTTTATGCGAAGCGATTTCAGCGCGAGTTACCAAGAAAGATTGCATCGCTTCACTCGCAATGACAAAAGATGGAAAATCAATAAGCTACACCTAACGCATTAAGAAGTAAAACAATCAATACAGCCAAAAACAGCGCTGGTAGGAAACTGCCAGTGCGGATTTTTTTGATCTGAAGCAAATTGCTGAGCGCAATGCCGGCCAATATGACCCCACCTGTGGCGGTCATCTCAGCGACCACTGCATCGCCAAAACTCTGCCCAATCCAGCTTGCCAGAAGGCTGATGGCACCCTGGTAGATAAGTACAGCTCCCGCAGAGAAAATCACACCTACACCCAGGGTTGAAGCAAATGCGATCGAAGCGATCCCATCGAGCAGCGATTTGATCGCCAACATCTGAAAATCTCCGCTAAGCCCGTCCTGGATCGACCCTAAAATCGCCATCGGTCCGATGCAAAACAAGAGCGATGCCGAAACAAATCCGGTCACAAACTTTTGCGATTCACCTGTCAGGCTGGGGTTCCACGAAGCCAGCTTTCGCTGGATGCCTTCACCGAGTCCATTCATTCTCTCTTCAATTTTCAACAGTTCGCCGATGATCGTGCCCAGCACTATGGAGAACAGGGGGATGAGCATATTTTGAGTCTTGCCAAAGATAAAAACGCCATATGCCAGCGTAAAAAGACCCAAGCCCGAAACGAGTGTTTTACGGGTCTTTTCAGGGATGCGGTTACCGACTAACAGCCCTATCAGGCTGCCAACGATGATCGCAGCAACGTTAATGAAAGTACCTGTCATGCGGAGCTATTCCCCGCCAGAATATTTGATTAACAACAGGTAACACAGACTGCTGAGGCGATTGAGGTATTGGCGTGCATTGGGAGCCTGAACACCCAGGTTGTCGTAACCCTCATTTACTTCACGTTCAACTCGTCTGATGATTGCCCTGGCAAGGTCCAAGGCTCCTGTTGCCTGATTCTCGCCGGGAAATACAAAACGATTTGGCAGGACCACCTGCGACTTTAGCTTTTCAAGAGTACTTTCCAGTTCGATCAATTCTTTGGCAAAAAAACCGGGGTCTTCCGGCTGCATCTTTTCGGTACCGATCCGGGCGGAAAAACCCATCAAGTGCGAAAGATCCTTCTGGCATTTAGTGATCGAACCAATGTCATCTACAGTAGGCATAAAACCCTTTGCCAGGCTTAATGCAGCACTAGCTTCGTCGATTGCGCCTAAAAGGTGAATACGCGGATCGCTCTTGCTTACTCCTTGCGCACCGATCAGATCTGTAAACCCAATCGGATTTTTTCTACTCGAATCTTCCATGACGCCTCCTTCCTCTTATGAATTGAGGTTCCTGTTCACTCCACACCAGTGAGGATATACCACTCATTCACGTTATTAAAACGGTCAGCGGGGTTGTATACCGGACCAAGACTAAGGTCATGGATGGAATCCTTAACAGCATAGTTATAAATGGGGTAAAAAAGTGGCAAGGAGGGTAAGTCTTCCTCAAAAAGGACCTGGAAGTTGCGATAAAGTTTTTTACGCATCTCGATATTAGGAGTCTGTCGAGCTTGCTCGAGGTAACTGCTGGCTGTCGTATTAGACCATTGGGCATAGTTTTGCCTATTATCGATCTGCGATTCTGCCCAAAACTGATAGGGATCCGGGTCGGGTGTATCCGAAAGATCAACATCCACCAGCGCCATTTGATAATTGCGGTTTTCAAGGCTGGCTATCACCTGATCGTAAGGAAGGGCAGTAACTGTCAGACCAATACCGATTTTTTCCCAGTTCTGGCGCAATATTTCTCCGAGGGCGAGGTGTTCGGCATCATCTGGAACCAACAGGTTCAACTCGATCGGAACCCCATCACTGGTAAATCGGCCATTTTCAGCCATGGTAAGTCCCATACCTGCCAAAAGTTGTTTGGCACTATCTGGATCATAACGATATGGAGTCTGTTGGTCATAATATGCCCAGTTTCCCGGCATGATCGGACCTTGAGCTAAAACGCCCTGCCCCATCAGTACCTCATCGATCATTGCCTGGCGATTGATGCCAGCCATGAGCGCCTTTCGGAAGTCTGGGGTCTGCAAAATCGCAGCATCGGCACTGCGCAGGTTGAGGAAGACAATGCTGAACTTTGCCTGGCGGCTTGAATATAGGTTAAGACCGGTCTGATTGAGCACCGTTTGCAGGTCTTCATTGCGAATCTGGGAAAGCCCGTCAACGGCACCTTCCAGGTAGGCATTCAACGCACTGGTCTCATCAGGATAATAGCGGAAATGAATTTCATCAATGAAGGGTTTGCCTTTGAAGTAGTACTCATATGAGACCAGGTTGACACCTGTAATCACACCGTTCTCGGTTTCAAGTGAGTCAAAGCGATACGGACCTGAACCGACAGGTGCAAGATTGAATGGATGGTCAACCAGCTCAGCAAGACCCAGGTTTCCCAACAGATGGGCAGGCAGGATTTGAAAACTCAAATAATCGATGAACGGCGCAAACGAGGTCGGCAATGAAAACTCAAGGGCAGAGTCCGAGATCGCATTAACACTTACGGTGCCCCATAGTTCCTGCAAGTTGGCTGGAATAAGTGGGTCCTGGGTCTGCAGTAAGGAGATCGTGTAAACTACGTCCTGGGCTGTGACCGGCGTACCGTCATGCCAGACTGCGTCTGTGCGCAGATTCACTGTGTAGACAGCTCCATCGGGAGATACGCTCCAACTTTCAGCAAGATCGCCAACTGGCAGACCGGTGGAGTCAAAACGGAACAGGCTGCTGAATAGCAAACGGTCGATATCACGGTCAGGCTGGTTGAAGTGATCGAGCATTGGGTTCAACCTCATGAAAGAACCAATCAGTGCTTCTGTATAACTGCCGCCGCTGATCGGGCTGGGTGTCTCAGTTGTCTGATCCTGGGGTGTTTGCTGTTGAAAGAACAGCACCAAGCCAACCACCAGGGCGGTGACAAAAACAATCAGCAGTTGCCAGCGAAATTTTTGCATAAACAATAAAGACAACTCACGGATTGGGTGAGTCGCCTTGTTTCTCCATGATTAACCAGGGTAACTTGTAATTGTAGAGGATTACTATCCTGATACAACTACGCTGATCAAAACCAAGACCAGGAAAGCAACGCTTAAAGCGATGGTGATGTAAAACATCACTTTTTCGATGCCTCGTCTTTGGGTGTAAACACCGCCGGTGTCACCACCAGCCAGGCTGCCCAAACCAATGCCTTTGCTTTGCATCAAGATGCTGGCGATCAATGCGATTGAAATAATAATAATGGCAATATTTAAGATCATTGAATACTCATCCTCCAGGTTGTAACAAGTTGATTATACCTTATCCAACCAATCCGTCTATTTTCGCAAAAGTTAATTATATCCAATAATCAGAATTTATTAAGAAATACGACAATCAATTTTCGCCTAACTTGGAATCGCTCAGTCAATGCACCCGGCGGTATAATGTGGCTATTATGGAAGAACTTGTCGTCGCCCTGCACATGCATACCTGCTATTCGGACGGGTCTGGCTTGCACAAAGACCTGGCTGAAGCGGGCTTGGATGCAAGTGTCGATGCTTTATTGGTGACCGATCACAACGTGCTCGTCCAGGGTTTGGATGGCTATTATCAGCGGGGTAAGCAACGCCTGCTGCTTTTGGTTGGTGAGGAGGTCCATGATCGCACCTTGCCAGGCGGCGGCAACCACCTCCTGATTTTTGGGCACAAACAGGAGTTTTCCCGATATGCCAATGACCCACAAAAGTTGATCGACCAGGCGAACTCAGCCAATGCCCTCACATTTATCGCCCATCCAATTGAAGATTCCTTAATGGCCTTCAATGAGGGAGAATTTGGTTGGCGCGATTGGTCAGTCAAGGGGTTTACTGGCATCGAACTGTGGAATCAAATGAGCGAATTCAAAACCCGCTCCCAGACTCTGCCAAAAGCCGCCCTGCACGCCCTTTTTCCTCAATTTATGAATCAGGGTCCATTGGATAAAACCCTGCAGCTATGGGATCAATTGTTGTTGACCTCCAAAAAACCAGTTGTGGCTGTTGCCGGCGTTGATGCACATGACCATACTTATCATTATGGTCCAATAAACGTCAAGGTATATCCTTATGTCTTCCAGTTTCGGTCCCTCAGAACACATATTTTGACCCCCAGCAAGTTAACTGGTGAAATCAGCACCGACCGAAATATGATTCTGGAAGCTTTGCGACAAGGGCATGCTTTTTGTGCTTTCGACCTGCCCCACCCAACAAGGGGCTTCCGTTTCACTTGCAATACCAACGATGGCACCTTCCTGATGGGTGACAGGGTCCAGGCGGATGCTGGCCTGACTTTCCAGGCGCGTCTGCCCATCCGCACTCATGTGCGCTTGTTGAAGGATGGTGTGGTGATCAAGGAGCATCACGACCGGGAAGTGCTGACCCACCTGACCAAAGAGCCTGGTGTTTACCGGGTGGAAGTCTATATTGATTACCGCAACCGCCACCGCGGCTGGATCTTCAGCAATCCGATTTATGCTGTGTAAGGTTTATTGGGAATGGCTTCCATACCAGCCTGATCGTAGGGTGATCGTGGCAGGTCACCCCTGCATAGTATGATTTCGTCTTTCACAGGTATAATTCCAGCGGGACAATCATGCGAAAATTATTGCAGACTATTGAAGACAAGTTGCGATACCTCCTGGAAGAAAATCTGGACCGCCTACTTTTTCCAGGCGTCTCCAGCTCTCTCAGTTACACCTTGATCCAACTGATCGAGGAAGAAATCAAGAAACAGGACGGACGCTGTGAAGATAGTATGCCCGATCTGATCACCATTAAGGTTTCCTCTGAACGCTGGGAAGCCTGGCAGGAATCACTTCCTTTGCTCGATGAAGTTTCCGGCGCGTTGGAGGATTCATGGAAAGATCAGGGCTATGAGGTCCGGAAATCACCTGTGATCCAACTAGTCCAATCGCCTGAACTCACCAGTAATCAGATCAAAGTGGAGATCAATTACTCCCTCGAAGAGCGCGTCTCTCCCAAAACCGCCCTGCAAAAACTCACGCGGGAACCGCTGGAAGATATCCTCCCCAAAGATGCCTGCCTGATCATCGCAGATCGGGAGCCTTTCTACTTGACAAAAGCCGTGGTAAACATCGGTCGGCGCTCATCGAATGATCTTGTGCTGGATGACCCCATGGTCTCGCGCGACCATCTGCAACTTCGTGCCGATAACGGCCGCTACTACCTCTTTGATCTCGGTTCCAAAACCGGTACAACCGTCAATAACTTCCCTGCCAACAATTTTGCCCTCAAACCAGGCGATGTGATCCATATTGGTAATATTACAATGATCTATAACCAGCATGTTGACCAGGAAATATCCAAGCCTACACGCAGTATTTATGGTGGCAAAGAATGAACGCTGTCACCGGTCTGGCTTTGCGGATCTTAATGTTTGTCAGCCTTTACGCCTTTCTGGGGACTGCTGTCTGGCTATTGTGGAAAAGCATCACCGGCAGCCGGCTGCGTGGCGGTACCATCGCTATCCCAACACTGACCCTGGCAACGACCATTAACGGTGACCAGATGATCCAGACTTATACCAGTTCAGACGTTCTAGTGGGTCGTAATCCGGACTGTGACCTGGTTTTGAATGATGAAACTGTCTCCGGTCGGCACGGTCGCCTGACATATCACCTCAACCAATGGTGGTATGAAGACCTTAAATCGACCAACGGTTCCTGGCTGGATGACTTGAAAATTGAAGAACCAATCGTTGTCAAGGATAATGACTCGATTTATTGCGGGGACGCTGTCTTTAAAATCTACATAAAACCACTTCAATAATAGAAAGCGAGGTACACAGCATGTCAGAATACGCATTTGGAATCATCGGAGGTTCCGGTCTTTATGGATTTGAAGGTTTCGAAACCGATGAGACAATCGAACTTGATACTCCCTTTGGCAAGCCTTCTTCACCTATTGTGGTTGGTTCGGTTCACGGCAAAAAGCTTGCATTCCTGGCACGCCATGGCATTGGTCACATCTATAGTCCCACCGAAGTGAATTATCGAGCCAACATCTGGGCGTTCAAGCAGTTGGGAATCGACAAAATTGTCAGCGTCAGTGCTGTTGGCTCCTTGCGCGAGGATTATGCTCCTGGCGATATTATCATCCCTGATCAGATTTTTGACTTCACTAAAGACCGTGAACGCAGTTTCTTTGGGAATGGCATGGTGGTGCATATCAGTTCCGCCGATCCGTTCTGCCCGGTTTTGAGCCGGCAGCTTTACAAGGCAGTACAAAGCGAGGGAGCCACAGTTCATTCGGGCGGTACCCTTGTCACCATTGAAGGTCCTCGTTTTTCAACCCGGGGCGAGTCCAACACGTTTCGCCAATTAGGCTTTTCCCTGGTCGGAATGACAGCCTGTCCAGAAGCTTTTTTGGCACGCGAAGCAGAAATTCACTACGCCACCATGGCTCATGTAACCGACTATGACAGCTGGCATGAGACTGAAGAAGCTGTGACGGTTGATATGGTGGTTAACACCCTTAAAAATAACACCCAGACCGCTCAACACAGCCTGGTGACCCTGGCTGACATCATTTTTGCCGAAGAAGACCACGACGATGACTGCGCCTGCGAAGAAGCCTTGAAATATGCTTTCATCACAAATCCTGATTTTATGGATCCTGGCATGAAACAAAAGCTATCGCTATTGGTGGGAAAATACCTGGGGTAATGTGAGCTTGACATCCCGAAAACAGACCGCCTCGCATCCTCCGATGCTCCTGTTGGTCTGCATTACTCTCTTTTTGTATGCAGCTGCGCTGTCTTTGGCGACAGGCACACGGCTGCATAGTGAAAAGTTGATCATCAGTGCTGAGTATTACATTCCTTTTCTGGTTTGGCTGGCTGGCACGTTGGGAGTCCAGCGGAATATTCGCCGAAGACTCCCCAACCGCGACCCCTGGATTTTCCCAGCCACTTCCGGTCTGACCGGTTTGGGCATGCTGACCATCTGGCGGCTCTCACCAGATTTGGGACTGAAACAATCAGTTTGGTTTCTGGTGGGCTGCGGGCTTTTTCTAATTGCTCTCAATACGACCGACCTGATCAAAATCCTTAAAACCTACAAATATGTCTGGCTGTTTTTGGGAATCATCCTGATAGGCCTGACTTTTGTTGTCGGTGTCAATCCGACCGGAACTGGGCAGCGGCTCTGGCTGAAGGTTTTCGAGGTTTATATCCAGCCTTCTGAACCGCTTAAGTTATTACTTATCATCTACCTGGCAGGTTTTTTTGCCGACCAGATCCGTCCAAATGTCAGTTGGCTTGGCTCGATCTTCCCAACGCTTGTAGTAGTTGGCTCAGCCGGGCTGCTGCTGGTTGCCCAACGCGACCTGGGAACCGCAAGCCTTTTCATCAGCCTATACATCCTGATGTTGACCGTCACGACCCAAAGACGGCGCTTATTGTGGGTCATCCCTGCTCTGGCGCTTGTTGCCGGAGCGGTTGGCTACTTCGCATTCGATGTAGTTAGAACACGGGTCGACATCTGGGTGAACCCCTGGCTGAATACCAGTGGGAACGCCTGGCAACTCGCCCAGGCTCAAATCGCTATCGCAAGCGGTGGTCTGACAGGAACCGGACCGGGCTTGGGCAGCCCCCAGTTTGTGCCAATTGCAGTCTCAGATTTCATTTTCACTGCCATCGGCGAGGAATTGGGGCTGCTAGGAACCAGCGCAGTCTTGTTTTTACTGCTCCTGCTCGTGGTTCGCGGCATCAAAATTGCCCTGTCCAGCAAAACCACTTTCGGACGCTACCTGGCTTTTGGTATTTCGGCTTATTTCGCCCTGCAATCCACGTTTATTATTGGAGGTAATCTCGGTCTCTTGCCATTAACCGGTGTGACGCTGCCGTTTCTATCTTATGGTGGCTCTTCATTGGTAACCAACATCATTGCCGTGCTTTTGTTGTTGCGCATCAGCACCGAAACCAGCCCCCAGGATTTGCCTGAGAAAGCGCGCAGCCCATATCAATGGGTCACCGGCATTTTTGTGGTCATTTTTTTGTTGATTTCAGCTTGGAACGGCTATCTGGCGTATCCCAACCAGCAGAAACTGATTGCGAAGGCTGAGAACCCGCGTTGGGCGGTCTATGACCGCTATTCGCCAAGAGGAGAAATTTATGCTCTTTCTGGAGAGAAATTAGTCGAAGTACAGGGAGAACCAGGTTCATATGCGCTTTGGGTTAACGAACCTCAGCTTTCAAATACGCTTGGCTATGCGCAACCACTATACGGTCAAAGCGGGCTGCAAAGTTCACAATATGAGCTCTTGCGTGGCTACGTCGGAGTGCCTTTTGAAGAACGCTGGCAGCATGAACTTTTGTATAACCAGCCACCTGCAGGTCTTGACATCAAACTCAATATCAATCTGGCTTTACAAAACAAGGCAGACGAACTGCTGGGTGATCACAAGGGAGCTGTCATCCTGGTCAATGCCCAAACCGGTGAAATTTATGCGATCGCTTCTCACCCGAGTTTCGATGCCAATACAATTGCTGAAAACTGGGACAGCCTTATGCAGCGCACAGATGCTCCTCTGCTCAACCGCGCCACCCAGGGCTCCTACCCACTTGGTTCATTGGCAAGCACACTTGCTTATGGCAGCCTGGTCGAAAGCAACCATGCTTTTGATTTAGGACCAACACAAGATTCCTTCAGGCTCGACCCATTCTGCTACCGTGCAATGCAAGTTGCAGGTTCTTCTATCAATGCTTTCCAGTATGGCTGCGAGAGTGTCGCGGAAGAGACCTTGAACTCAACCGACCCAGCCATTCTAAAGGCTGATCTTGAAGCCTTTGGACTTTTTTCAGCACCAGACCTCGCCATCGAAACTGCTGATCCATCTCCTGCACTCAGCGTTGAACAGCTGGATCAGAACCCCTTATCGGTCATGGAAGTCCAGGTCAGCCCGGTGCAAATGGTAATGGTTGCTGCCACGATCACCAATAACGGTATGCGTCCTGCTCCAGCCCTGGTAAACTCTTATTACTCTCGTGAAGGAACCTGGCAGGCGTTTGGACCAAGCCAGGCAGCCCAAGTGGTCCTTTCCGAAAATCTTTCTGAAGAAATCCAGGATAATTTGCGCTCCGATACACAAACCATCTGGTATCAGATCGGTCATGCCCTGATCAACCAGGAAGAACCGCTGACCTGGTATATCGGAGGCACAACACCCGAATGGTCTGCCGCGCCTTTGGCAATCGCCATCGCAATCGAAGAAGAAGCCCCAGAACTCGCCCTTCAGATTGGGAACACGCTGTTGAATTTATCAGTCTCGAATTAAATGATCTGTGTAATAGGAGACCATGACAGATCTCCCCTACAACAAAAAAGAAAGATCGTGCTGGTCTCCTGACCGAGCATGAGATCTGACCGAATGTCTCCCCTCCCTAGACGATTCGTAAAAATCGGCGTTTGCCGACCTGTAAAACCTGTCCAGCCTTCAATTCAACATTCATGTCACCCACTACTTCGCCATCCAGTTTGACCCCTTGCTGATCGATCAGGCGGCGGGCTTCTCCACGGGAGCTTGCCATTTTTTGCGAAACCATAATATCGACCAGATTGTCGCCGCAGGTCAACTGGTACTCCGGCATCTCGTCCGGGATGTTACCTTTCTGAAAGGTATTGATGAATCCTTCCTGTGCATCCTTTGCAGCTTCTTCACCATAGAAAACAGAAGTAATTCCGTATGCCAGTCTCATCTTCGCATCACGGGGATGCAGGGTGTTGGTTGCCAATCCATTTTCAAAAGCATGCAGTTTCTCCGGGGTCCATTCCGTTGCCAACCGGGCATAGATAGGCATCGCTTTATCGGGAATACTCATCACTTTTCCGTACATATCTTCGGGGCTGGTGTTTAATGGAATGTGGTTCCCGAGCGATTTGCTCATGCGGATCTCACCATCTGTACCAGGCAGGATACTCAAAACGATACCAATATTAGGCCGTTTGCCCTTATAAGCCATCAGCTTACGTGCAGCAGTGACGATGTTGAACAATTGATCTGAACCACCGATTTGCACATCCGCATCCAGGTGATAAGCATCGTAACCCTGCATGATTGCATAGAAGAATTCGTGCAGGTAGATAGGTTCGCTTTTCTCGTAACGTTTATGGAAGTTTTCGCGGGCCAAAAATTGCTGGACAGTGAAATTAGATGCCAGATCGATCAATTCAGTAAATGTGATTTTTTGGAGCCATTCGTGGTTGTAAACAACCTCTGTTTTTTCAGGATCCAAAATTCGAAATGCCTGTTCTGCGTAAGTTTTCCCGTTTTTCAAAACGGTCTCAAGTGTTAGTTGTTTACGAAGCTTATCCTTATCGGAAGGGTCGCCGATCATAGCAGTAAATGAGCCGACCACAAACAAAACATGATGTCCCAGTTCCTGGAATTGACGCAATTTACGCATCGTGACAGTATGTCCAAGGTGCAAATCCGTGGAGGTAGGGTCGTATCCGCAGTAAACACGCAGAGGACGGCTGGTTTTTTCGGATTCAACCAGGCGTTCCCGCAATTCTACTGCCATTGCTTCGGCAATGCTCGCATCACCAAAATCAGCTCCCTGCATCAGGTATTCAACTTGTTCATCAATTGTCATCATATGTCTCTTCTCCATCTGGTTCTTGCGAACCTCTTCTCGCACAAAAAGTTGTTAAATTTTACCACTGGTAGCAGAGAATACTCACTCACAGGCTCAAACTCCCTGAGGACGCATACATAGTGCGAGATTGGGGTCACAAAAATGCATGCAGTAACCAAGATAGTTAGGCCTCCAATCCGCCATGTGATTACTTGGTAACGGCGGATTGAGGACGTGACAATCAGTTTTTATGCCAGGGTTTGGATATCCCCGAACCTACCCTACACTGTTTTGCGAGAACACAAACGGCTCGTGATCACGAGTCGTTTGAATAACACTAATAATTTTCGGAAAACCTATCCTTGATCTTCCTCGTCATTGCCATCGTCACTGTCCTCGACATTGCCCTCATGATCCACATCATCCCCTTCGTTATCGAGGTAGTCATCGTCGATTTCAGGAAGGTCCTCTTCGTCAACTTCCGGCAGATGCTCTTCCACCCATTCATCGGATTCTTCAACCAGGCTCTCAGCCTGCCATTCCTCTTCATCGTCGAAGAGCGGCTTATCTTCCTCAAACAATTCATCTTCTTCAATAATATCAGGGATATCCTCATCTTCAAGTTCCTTGGCACGGTCTTCAGCTTCCGTTTCAAGCGATTCCTCTTCCGCTGCGCGTGCAGCAACCTGGAGCGCCAGCTTTCTTTCCCGGTCAGCTAATTCTTTTTCCTTAAGCCTCTCAGACCAGACGGTGTGACGCAAAACAAGAATGATGATTGCCAAAACACCTACGACCAGCATTGAAGTCTGATTCACGTTGATGCCATTCACAGGTGAAGGATCGAGCCGCATAAATTCGAGGAAGAAACGTACAGTTGAATACCAAATAAGATATCCGAAGAAGATATCACCTTTATAGAGTTTGTCTCTAAATTTGTTATCGATCCAAATTAAGATTCCAGCACCAACCAATGTCAGCAGGCTCTCATAGAGGAACAAGGGATGATATTTTGCTATGTTCTCAAATCCGGGGATACGATATTGCGGGTCAATTGTGATTGCCCAGGGCAGATTTGAAGGTCCACCATAGACTTCCTGGTTGACAAAGTTGCCCCAGCGACCTATCGACTGCCCTAAAAGCAAACCTGGAGCGATAAAATCTGCCCATTGCCAGAAGTTCAGCTTTTTTGCTTTGCAGTAAATGATCAATGCCAGTGCGCCGCCAATCACACCACCAGGGATACCGAGTCCACCTTTCCACATCTTGAGAATTTCGATAGGATTCTGAAGATAATGCTGGGTAGTGACACCTTGAGCGATGTTGGAAGCTGACGGAGTGAATATATGCCAGATGCGCGCACCAATAATGCCACCGATCAACAACCAGGGGAGCAGGTCGAGTACGATCTCACTGTCTTCGCCATGTTTTTTGGCTTGCCTTGATGCGATCCATGCGCCAACTATGGCACCGATGATAATTAAAATTGCATAAAAACGAATAGTTAAAGGACCAATATTAAAACCTTGAGGCATAAGATTCCCTTTCTTCGACCCAACCGGTCTATTCAGCTTTTGTTTGTTGCCAGACGCGGCAAATTCGCTGAATTGCAGTAATGTTTGCGAATACAGCTATTATACCAACGGAATAAATTGGTCTTGCTATCAGTAGACCGATGATCATGACAATTGATCTCTCGATTCGGGTCATAATTCCTGTTTTGGCATCGAGCCCCAAACCTTCAGCTCTAGCCCGGGTGTAAGAAACCAAGACCGAACCCATTGCAGAAAGATATGTCAGCAGAAAGCCAATGGTATCTGCGCGAACATAGAAGTAAATAAGCAGCCCCGCCAATAATATGAGTTCGTCATACCGATCAATGACAGAATCGAAAAAAGCACCGAACCGGCTGGGCTTTCCCCGCAGACGCGCCACTGCCCCATCAACAGCATCCAGAGGAGCCATCAGCCCCGCTACCAATCCGCCCCAGCGCAGATGACCAAAAGCAATCAAGGTTGATGCTGCAAGATTCCCAATCACCCCAATCAAGGTGATATGGTTGGGTGTGATTCCAATTTTCAACAGCTGGCTTGCCAGCCAGTTCAATGGCTCCTTAAAAGTCTTCCTGAGGAAGGTTTCAAAATTAAAATCTCCTGTACCCTTCTCCGTCATTCTTCAAACTCCTCTTCCGGCTCACCTTCTTCGTCGTTTTCCGGTAAAAGGATCTCCCGTTCCTTCCTGGGACCACTTGGTGGACCTAATACGCCACGCGCTGCTAATTCCTCAATCAACCAGGCGGCGCGGGGGTAACCGAGTCGCAAGTGGCGCTGTAAGTAAGAAGCGCTCGCGCGGCGTTTGGTACGGACAAGTTCGGTTGCCTGCTGAATTAAGGCTTCATCTCCATCGTTCTCCTCCTGGCTTTGAACTTCATTTTCCCAGGGCACATCACCTTCAGGCTCTGCCTCAGACTGGACCAGTTGGCTCACTTCATTTACTTTTGCTGTTTTGGTCTCAGGCAATACCAGGCTTGTAGCAGAGGCTTGTTCCTGTTGCTGTTGATTCTGCCACCAGGAAATCACGCCCCGAATTTCGTGGTCTGTGACCATGACGCCCTGCGCTCGCTGAGGATGTCCCACCTCAGGGTGGTGGAAGAGCAGATCGCCTTTGCCTAAAAGTGTTTCCGCACCACTTACATCGAGAATAACACGTGAGTCAACCGATGATGCGACCGTAAAGGCTATTCTGGTCGGGAAGTTGGCTTTAATTGTGCCTGTGACCACTTCAACGCTCGGTCGCTGGGTTGCCACCACAAGGTGGATCCCGACCGCCCTTGCTTTCTGCGCCAACCGAACTATGGCGGATTCGGTTTCATCAGGAGCACTGATCATCAGATCAGCCAATTCGTCAATCAACATCACGATCCTTGGCATACGCGGTTTACCAAGTTTGTCCATTTTCTGGTTGTAAGTGGCTATATTACGGGCATGCACCACTTCGAGCAGGCGATAGCGGTTATCCATCTCAGTGGTTGCCCAACGCAAAACTGCCATAATACGATCAATATTGGTTTCAACCTCCCCAAGCAGATGGGGCAGATTGTTGAAGCGGCTCAGCTCGACCCGCTTGGGGTCTACCATGACCAGTTTCAAATCCTCAGGATGGTTGTTCATCACCAAAGCCATCGTGAGTGCGGCGATACAGATAGACTTACCGGAATTTGTCGTACCCGCGATCAGGAGGTGAGGCATATTATCCAGGTCCGAAATGATCGGCTGACCTGAAACCCCTCGGCCAATCGGAATTGCCAGGGGCGATTTAATCTCTGCGAAATCAGGCGATTCGAGCAACGGGCGAAGGCGCACGATGGTGTGTTCGCTGTTGGGCACCTCGATACCCACATAAGATTCACCGGGTACAGGCGCTTCAATGCGTAACCGCTCAGCTTTGAGGGCCAGCGCCAGGTCTTTTGACAAGCCGGAAATTTGTGAAATTCTGACCTTTTGTTTTTCGTCAGTATTGCCTTTATCAAAGTAGCCTGGTTCAACAGCAAATTGCGTTACAGTTGGTCCAACCCGATAACCGATCACCTTGGCAGGCACGCCAAAATCGCCCAAAGTTTTTTCGAGCATGGCAGCGTTCATATTGTTCGTTCCCTGGTTGGCAACGACCGGTTTTTCCTGGTCAAGCAGGGTAAGCGGTGGCAGTTGGTCAGAACGGGGTTTTAGTTTGACCTGCTTGGTGGGCTTGTTGTTATCAATTAGCTCACCTCGCCGAAAAGCGAGAGGTAATTCCATCTGCGAGGTCGCCTTGGAATTTGTTTTCGTGTTAGTTTGAATGGTTTGGGTTTTTGCATCGTCAGGTTGAAGAGGTTCAAGAATTGGCAAACCTGGCTCTTCTTCCTGAAAAACCTGGGAGGAAGCCTCGAATTGACCCATTTCGCTTTTTGCCCAGCGTTCGATGCGTGAAGACAGGCGGAAACCCAGGATGAGCAGCACCGTTGAGATAACCAGCAAAAAGATTCCAGCAGTCGCGTCACCAACCATGTTCCTCAGTGGATAAGCCAAACCATAACCGACGATACCGCCAGCACTACTGCCGGAGTTGACTGTGGAAACCGAATCGGCGGAAAATGCCGAAAATACACCCAGCAAGAGGAAGAACCCCAACTCAATCAGTAAGATCCGACCCAGTTTGAAGTCTTCAGGTGGAGATTTCCGCCAAAGCAGCAAAATCCAACCTGTCAGAAAAATTGAGAAAGCAACTAAGAACCGACCCCAACCAAACCAGCGCCTGAGGGTGAATACCCCGCTGTCTGCCAGTTTTCCATGAGTGACGCCCAGCAGCGCCAATAGCAGGATGGCGCCGACAACCACGAGGAATAACGCGGTCAGATCCCAGATGACCCGCCTGGTTTTCTTCTGTTGTTCAAGCTTGCGCTGCTCTTCTTCCTCTTGCAACTTTTGCAGTTCCAACGCTTTCGCTTTGCTGATTTTTCCGGTAGTCTTACTTTGTGCCACGATTTTTACTCCGCATACTTGTCACAATATACAGCCTTAACCTTACAATATTCGTGCCAGAGTCGATTATGATTGTTTTTCTTCTGCCTGGTCAGCGGTTTCAGTTTGATCGCCATTTCCATTTGCACTGGCTTCCATATCCGCGATTTTTTGAGCAACGCTTTCGATCGCAATCTTTTGCTTGCGATAAAGGTCTGCTTCAGAAACTGCCAGCTTTCGGGCAACATCGCGCACCTTCTTGCCTTGCAGAAATTTGAGATCAAGGATGTTATAGAGCAGCCACTCACTGGTAAATTTGCGTTCCCCACCAGGTTTGATCAACTCAATGGCTTCGGTCAAAACACTGCGCAGGGCATTGGTGCGGTTGCCGTCCTGGTTTCCGCTTTTTTCTTCAACCACTTTGAATTGCATAAGGGGGTTGTTGGTCAGCTTTGGTCCGCCCCAATAATGTGTCAGGGCATCTTTCACCCAGGCTGCCATGCCTTCGGGTAATTCGGGCTGCTGAAAATTCTGAAGTTTGTCAACATTGAAACTTGTTACGGCACGCAGATTCTGGAGGTAATCAACCTCTGTCTGCAGTGCGGACAGACTCTGAATGACCTGCTTCTGCAGGGCGTGATCCTTAATAGCAAGGGTAGCACGCTCGGCAAGTTGTAAGATTGCTTCCCTGTCAGTCTCTTCAACTTCCCGGTTTTCATTTCGTACAAAACCACACAATCCCAGGAGCCTGTTTTTTCCATCTTCGAAGGTAAATTCCAGGGGCACCAGGTACAAACCATCCCATTCTATTAAACCTTCCTGCTCCCCCCGGTTATCTTGGATTTGCTTAATAAAATCATCACTGATTTCAACTTCTTCAATCGCTTTTTGATCGCCAGAGCTGATTGTCTTGACGACTTTCTCGCCTTCCAATAAGGCAATGAAACCGCCCGAAACGGGCAGGCGGTCACTGATTAGTGCAGCGGTGGTTTCCAAGAACTGGTACAGGTCACGATTCGTCAGCATCCGGTCCTGCAAAGATTGGATGGTTTCTAAATCCTTGCGGTCATCACCCCAAAAGAAAGATTTTTCGATATAAGGAGAGAACAAATTGATCGCATACTGGATGAGTAACATTCCGCCCACCATCACGATGGGAACGTAAAAACTATAGGCATCCCCCTGCAGTTCTCCGTACCTTCTGGCAACGGTGGTCAGACCCAAAACGATCGCTGCTGTGATCGGACCGCGCAAGAGCCAACGGAACAGGCGACTCTTGATCTGGCGATCTGTCCAGAGCAAACCAAAGAATGACACGGTATAGGTCATCAAGATCAAGAAAAAATCGGTGATCAGCGAACAAAGGATGCTGAAAAACCAGAACCAATACGGGTGAAAGGAAAACCAGGTATTTCCATGGAAGAGGAAAATAATGCTAGTGATAGCAATTGCAGCTGCACCCAAAAAAAGGTAGATCATACGACGCAAACCAGTTTTGGTGACAGTACGGATCATCGCCCTGATCAGGTTGTAACTGACCATCGCCATCACGACGATATAAAAGATCCCAAAATAAAAAGTGAGCTGGTTACGTTCCAGGTAATATATCGGCGCCCTATCAGGTGCGAGACCTCCGATCGAAATGCCAAAAAAGATCAAAACAGCAAAGAGACCTGTAAGGATATAGGTCAGCCAAACGAGGGTTTTACGTCTGCCGCGGCTGGGCCTTCCGCTGAGCGTTAGCAGCGTATGTGAAAAATGCAAATAAACCGCTGGCAGCATCATCAAACCAACCCACTTGAGCTGCAGCCAAAACTGGATAAATTCGGGTTTAGTTGAGACCCCCGCCACTGTCTCGCCTGTATAAATTAACACGACACATACCAGGATGAGGGCAAAGGTCTGCACGATACGATCCTTGAAGTTGAAACCAGTGGCATACATCAGCAGGGCAATCGCAGTGATTGCCACGCCAGCATACAAAATCTGGTTGAGGGTCTCAAGGACCAGTGAAAGATCGATCATTAGCAGCATTCGATAATTTCGCCTTATGCCAATCTTTTTTGAAAGAATAGAGCCGGGTCGCTGTTGGGGAAATATTGATCCAAAAAGCCGCAGAGTTCATAGCCGCAGGTAAGAACCATCTCGACCATTGGATAATTTCGCATGGGAGTTTCAATCAGGACGCGTTGGCGATTGTTTTCCAATGCCCAACTTTCGGCAACAGCCAGCATTGTGCGCCCAATGTTTTTTTGCCGCAACTCCGGCATAACCACCAAGTCGCTGATGCGGGCAGTGGCGGGCAGGGTTTTGGCATCAATCGCAATGTAGCCTACAAGGACTCCATCGAGCTCGCCTACGTAAATAAGGCTGGCGTCGTTCCAGGATTTTAAAAGCGAATCTTTATCTCTCATGTAACTCAGATGAGCTTCACGTGGTAGTTTGACTCGTTCAAACTTAAAAGTAGAATCCTGGTCGTTGAGGTCAGTGATCAACCGATAGGCAAAGTTGCTGGTAAAGCCGTGATCAATTTCGATCATTTCATCAAAATGACCCTGGTTTGCTTTCAGTACTTTTAATTTTGCCATTTTTCCCTCAATTAATCCCCTGCAACAGTTACAACAATAACACATGCAGATTGTTCTGCACCATCGTTATCTAGTGCAACCAGCCTGAGCATATATTCGCCTGGTGTCAAGTCGCTGGTATACCAGTTGCCCAGGCTCTCATCGATACGTGTGCCGCTGCCAGCAGCGATGGTTTGCCAGTTGGGCTCGCCCATCGTTGAAAATTCATATTTATATGATCCGAGATTATCAGTATTCACGCTGCCAAGTAATTCGACAACACCGCTGATCTCTTGCATATGTACCGGACTCTCAATCTCTAAAACATCATTAATGCACGCGCTTTGCACTCCTTCAATTTCAGCCTGAGGGTATTTGGTCGGAGTCGGTGTAGCGTCTGTAGGTATTACACCTGGCAGCGTGGTGGTTGGTGTTGTCAACACTTCAATCGTTGGCGTGGCAAAGGTCGGCTGCTGAGCCAGTTCCCCTGCCAAAAAGGTAGCCACAACAAATTCACCTACGGTCAGCAATCCTACTAAGATCAGTACCGATGTGGCTGACACTACTTTTCGCTGGGCTGCTTCACGCTCCAGGCCAAAAATTGCGCTGCGTTTTTCTTCCAGCGCCATAAGCACCCGGCGCAAGTACACCAAGGAAACGATGCCCAACACCAAGTAAATCGGAACTTCAAATTCCGCTAAAAAGCGAATAACATAATCCATTTGTAAAAGAAATTATAGCCGGCGAAGGACTCCCCGGATAACTTTCATCAGATTTGGTGCAAGTTGGTCGCCAACTTGCAATACTTCTTCGTGGCTGGCTTTGTTGGTACCGTCCGGGTCGATCTTATTGGTGATCGTAGCAAAACCGAGGATATCCATCCCGCCGTGTTTGGCTACGATGGCTTCTGGCACGGTCGACATTCCAACTGCATCGGCTCCAGCCATTTTGAGAAAACGGCAGTCTGCCGGAGTCTCAAAAGAAGGACCGGAAAGGCAAACATAGACACCTTCCTGCAGTTTAATGCCCTGTTCCTTGCCGACTTCCTGGGCAAGCTTGATCAACTCGGGGTTGTAAACCGCACTCATATCGGGAAAACGAGGGCCAAATTCATCCAGGTTCGGACCACGCAAGGGGTTTTGACCAGACATAGGCAATAAATCGAGATGATCTTTGATCAGCATAATATCGCCGGCATAAAAATCATCGTTCAATCCACCTGAAGCATTCGTCAGGATAAGTGTCTTGATCCCCAGGCGCTGCATAACCCGAATCGGGAGTCCAATTTTATTTACCGAATGACCTTCATAAAAATGAGTTCGCCCCTGCAAGACTAAAACCTGTTTGCCCTCCAACTCGCCAATCACCAGGCGACCCTTGTGACCAGGTACAGTAGAGATCGGCCAGAAGGGGATCTCGTGGGTGGGGATAATGGTTGGGTTCTCGATTGAGTCAGCCAGTTCACCCAGTCCGGAGCCAAGAATCAGGGCAATTTGGGGGTTGGTAGTTAAACGCGCGCGCACTGCATCCGTCGCTGCATCGATTTCATGGTAAGTTAAAAATTCATTCATCCTATTACCTCAGCCAGTTTTCAAAATTATATCATCGCATGGCCTTTTAGCCTTGAGGAGCGCTTTTATCTTGAGTATGTGAAAGATCTTATCTTAGACGATATTTCTTTTTCACGAACGAAAGGACGACAAGTGATAGATTAAAAATGCAACAAGGTGTGTTTAAGATGTTTTTACATCTATGCGAACATTATACACATCATCTCAAAAATGCTCATCCCTTGGTATCATTGGGCAAAATTAATCATCAAAGGATTAGTTTTAAAACAGGAGGATTGAATAGTAATGAAGTGGGAAATTAGAGTTTTATTGATTTTAGCTACTGTTACAAGCTTGGGACTTTGGGCTGTAACTGCAACCAGCGGACAGGGTTCAGGTGCAATATGGACCACGAAAGCTGCATGTGGTCCGGATGTTAATACCAACTTTTATAATGTTGGCGATAATGTTTGGATCAATGGAGCAGGGTTTGATCCTGGTACCTATAACTGGTCCATCGTTGGTCAGCCTGGTGGCGCATCAGGCGATCCTGGCATTACTGTGGCATCAGGCACAGTCATAGTTGAGTCCGATGGGACATTTTGTATCGATGCATACACAGTTGCTGGGGATGACTGGGGTACTTACAACGTCACAGTTGGAAATAAAGGAGATAGCTATCGTGTAAATCAACAGCCTACCGCCACCCCAAGCAATACACCGACTAGCACACAGACAAATACACCTACAAACACCCTAACCAACACGCCGACTAATACGCCGACAAATACACCGACTAATACACCAACAAATACACAAACCAGTACTTCAACTAACACACCTACGGCTACCTCTACAGGAACTTTGACAAGTACGCCGATTCAAACGAATACACCTACCTTGACCAACACTGCAACGGTTACAAACACCTCCGTGCCGACTAACACTGCAACTATTACCAATACAGCGACGCCAACATTCACACCGGCATTCACACTAACAACCGTCCCAACTTATACGAATACCCCTGTGCCTTCTCAGGCGCCTGTAACTGGCGGACCGGTCGATCCTTCGCTGTTCCTTTATGCAAGCATTGGGTTTGCGCTCTTCTCAATCGGGTCTTTCGTTGGTTGGAAGAAACAGAGTGAAAAGAGTAAATAAAAAACTGCTGGGTGTTCTCAGCATCTCTACAGGCATAATTGCTGTCCTATTGGGGCTTATATTTTACAGACAATATAAGCCTCAGTATGTTGCATCCTTATCCACCAAACCACCGGTCCAGGATCCGTTCTTACCAACTCCGTTGACAACTGCAGAGTCAGTCTTAGTGGGCACAGTTTCAAAGCAAAAACAAAAAAAACCTCAACCCATCACTGCAGAATTAATGCCGACCCCTACCCCTTTACCATGGATGGAATTTAATGGTGTCAGCCTGATCGATTCTCCAACGAATATGTCTTTTGAGCCAATCTGCGGGGATGCTCAGGTGATCATGCCTCAGTTCCAGGTTTTGCCCTGGACGCCAGAAGTTTTTACCAATGGCAATTTTGACATCGACAAAAACACAGTGGTTGCATGGGAGCACCTTGGCTATACCGGTTTGTGGGTACATTCAGGCACAGATTGGTTAGGTAATCCATTGGCAGCCTATCCGCTGCAGGTGTTTCTCGAGAATCATGAGAGCGGACGCTTGCGCACCACTGAAGAGTTCGAGCAATTCGTCAACGAATGCTTTATTGGCTCAATAGTCAACATCCAGACAGATGGACAGCTTGTCCAGGGTAAGGTGACTGCTTTAGCGCGTATAGCACCTGCTGATGTCAAAGAAGCTTCAACTCATACCATGGACCTTGTGCCATACCTGGAAGAAAACTACCCAAACGAGGGGTTTGACCAGCTTAAGCCGCAAGATTTGCTGCTCTATTTTTGTGGACGAAAATTAACCAAGGAAGCCGGCGACCCGGATTATTCCTACTTTACCCAGGCGCGGATCATCATCGCTATTGAACCTATAAAATAAGTGGAGCTGACAAACCTTACTGTATGATGAACTTCCTTTGCGATACTAACCGTGCTGTATAAGCACCTTTCCATTCGCTAGTAGATTTTTTGCTTCGCTCAGAATGACCGTCAACATCTCTAAGCCCTCTCTCCAACATAATAATTAATGTATAATTTGCCTATGCAGCGAGATAACAGTCCCCAACCCTTTTCCTACTACTTACCTGCAATTGTTATCCTGATCGCATTAGGCGGCGGGGGACTTTACTACACTCTCAACCACCTTTTGCCCACTGTTGGACCGCGTTGGCTGTTTTATTTTTGTCTCCTTTTGCTGGGCGCCGGGCTGTTCATACCCCTTGCCTGGTTCCTTAACCTTCGTTTCCCATCCAATCCTCCGGCTGGACCTCACATTGTCATCCGTCAGGCAGTTTGGTTCGGTGTATTCGCCGCGCTTTTGGCCTGGCTGCAAATTGGACGCGTGTTGACCCTCCCGTTGGCTGTGATCATGGGAGCAGCAATTTTTTTGATCGAGTTCCTGATCCGGATGTGGGAACGCAGCCGCTGGAAACCTGACCAAGCTGCCTGAAATGAACCCCTTGCACGCAATTCCTTCGGTCGATTCCCTGCTGAACCTGCCGGCTATGGTCAGTTTGCAGGCAGAATACGGTCACGTGTGGTGCCTGCAAGCGACCCGCCAGGTATTGGAAGAGATCCGCAGCCAGGTGAAAAACACTGGCAACCTTCCGACAGAAGAAAAGATCGTTTCTCAGATCGAATCGCTCCTGATGTCTCAATCCATCCCTACGCTGCGCCCAGTGATCAACGCGACCGGCGTGGTTTTACATACCAATCTCGGCCGAGCTCCGCTTTGCCAGGCGGCAATCGAAGAAATCGCCTACGTTGGCAGCGGCTACTCAACGCTCGAATACGACCTTGAGAAAGGACAACGCGGTAAAAGAGATGTTCACGCTGCTGATCTGCTCACCCGCCTGACTGGTGCTGAGGCTGCCCTGGTGGTGAACAACAACGCTGGTGCAGTTATGCTCGTTTTGGCTGCCCTCGCCAATCGCAAAAAGGTCGTGATATCGCGTTCACAGCTGGTTGAAATCGGTGGAGGTTTCCGTATTCCTGAGGTGATGCGCCTTTCGGGAGCAAAACTGGTCGAAATCGGCACCACTAACCGTACACATCTTTCAGACTATGAAACGGCTATCCAGGAAGGTGCCAACCTGGTGCTGCTCGCGCATCAGTCCAATTTTAAGATCGTCGGCTTCACCACTTCACCAGAGTTGCCGGAAATCACTAAGCTTGCCCATCAATACGATTTGAATGTTGTATACGACCTCGGTTCTGGCGCGCTGGTTGACCCAGTCACTTTCGGGCTGGAGTCGGAACTGACCGTTCAAAACGCGCTCGCTCAGGGTGCTGACCTGGTCTGCTTCTCAGGCGACAAGCTGCTGGGTGGACCCCAGGCGGGCCTCGTTGTAGGAAAAGCAAGCTTAATAGACAAAGTTCGCAGGCATCCGTTTTATCGCGCTCTGCGGGCAGACAAACTCTGCCTGGCAGCGCTTTCTGCCACGCTGCTCGAGTACCTCAAAAACAGGGCGGTCGAGACCGTACCGGTGCTGATCATGCTGGCTCGCAAAGAAGCCGACCTCAAGCTCAAGGCAGAAAGATGGCAAGAAGAACTTGGAACCGGGCAGGTCTTGCCGGGAGAATCGATGATCGGTGGAGGCAGCCTGCCTGGGCAAACGTTACCAACCTGGCTGCTGGCTCTGAAGCCGAAATCGACAAAGCAATTTAGCAAACGCTTACGACAGGCGGAAATACCTGTCATAACCAGGATCGAAGACGACCAGGTGCTTTTGGACCCGCGCACCGTCCTTTCGTCGCAGGAAGCAGTATTATTAAACAATCTAAAACAGGCACTCTCAGAGGAGAATAATGAAAAAAGATCTTGAACAATTAATTAAAGCTAATAACATCGATGCTCTGTGGATCAGTGGTGCTGCTCAACACAATCCCTCGATGACTTATTTTACAGGCACCGTCCATGTGACTGGTGCCGACTTTTTTATTATTCCTGGCAGAAAACCGATCTTATTCCATGGCATGATGGAACGCGAGGAAGCAGCCAAAACTGGTTATGAACTTATCTCTTATTCCGGCTATCCATTAAACGGATTCCTAAAAATCACTGACAACAATCAATTGGCAGCCAACGCCTTACGATACAAGAAAATCCTCGAAGATATCGGATTGACCAAGGGTAATGTGCTTCTCTATGGCAACCGTGAATTTGGACCCTTTTATGCCCTTATCAGGGAACTGGAAGATCTTTTACCCGGGATCCATTTTATGGGTGATTATGATGACAAGATCATCCTGGAAGCCCGGGCTACCAAGGACTCCGCTGAAATCGAAGAAATCCGTAAGATGGGTTACATCACCACCAACGTCGTGAAAAGGGTCCAGGATTTTCTGAGTGCACATAAGGTGGTAGATGAGACGCTTGTGAAAGAAGACGGCAGCGTTCTGACGATCGGGGAAGTGAAGAGTCTGATCAACCTCTGGTTGGCAGAAACTGGAGCTGAAAATCCAGAGGCCACCATTTTTTCGATTGGCAGAGACGGCGGCATTCCGCACAGTGTAGGCACACCAAGCGATCCGATCAAGCTCGGCAAGAGCATCGTGTTCGATATTTTCCCCTGTCAGGAAGGCGGAGGCTATTTTTATGACTTCACCCGAACCTGGTGCCTCGGTTATGCACCCGATGAGGTACAGCAAGCTTATGACCAGGTCAAGCGAGTTTACGAACAAGTAGCTTCTGAATTGACATTAGGCGTACTGGCTTCAAAATACCAGGACCTGACCTGTGAACTTTTTGAAGAAATGGGGCATGAGACTATCCGTCAGAACCCAGCTTTTGAAGAGGGTTACATTCACAGCGTTGGGCATGGTGTGGGTTTGAATATCCATGAGAAGCCCTGGCTCGGTCGTCAACCCGACCCTGATAATATTCTGCGGGTTGGTTCAGTCTTCACACTTGAACCGGGACTTTATTATCCGAGCAAGAACTACGGCATCCGTATTGAGGACACCTGGTACGTGACTGAGGATGGTCACTTCGAGAAGTTCGTAGACTACCCAATGGAGCTGGTGGTTCCGATGAAAGGTGGTTAAGATGAAACAAGATTATCTACGCGTGCTGGGAATTGAGAGTTCCTGTGACGAAACCGCAGCTGCGATCGTTGAAGGCGGACGAGTCATTTTAAGCAGTGTGATTGCCAGCCAGGTCGACCTGCACGCCCAGTTTGGAGGTGTTTATCCCGAATTGGCGTCCAGGGAGCATGTACGTGCGATCCACGCTGTGGTCAGCGAAGCACTCCAGCAGGCGCACATGCAAATGAGCGATCTGGATGCCATAGCCGTAACCAGAGGTCCCGGCCTGGCAGGCTCACTTGTAGTGGGTGTCAACATGGCGAAGGCTTTAGCGCTTTCTTCTGAATTACCCATCATAGGAGTCAACCACCTGGAAGGTCATCTTTACTCTGCATGGCTTTACCCCGCAGATTCCAAGCCCGGTCCGGAGCCGATGTTCCCCCTGATTGCCTTGTTGGTCTCGGGCGGGCACACGGAATTGATCCTGATGAAAGGGCACCTCGATTACGAAACCCTTGGTAATACCGCCGATGATGCAGCTGGGGAAGCCTTTGACAAAGTCGCTCGCTTACTTGATCTTGCATATCCGGGCGGACCATCCATTCAAAAAGCCGCTCAAAATGGCAATCCACGGGCTTTCAACTTCCCCAAGGCGCGCATGGATTCCCCATGGGATTTCTCTTTCAGTGGACTAAAAACAGCAGTTTTGAGGACAGTTGAAGAATATAAGAGCTCAGGGAAGAAACTGCCAGTCGCCGATATTGCTGCCAGCTTCCAGCAAGCGGTTGTTGATGCTTTGTATGAGAAGGCAATTGCTGCAGCAGAAGAATTCAAGGCGAAAGATATCATTGTGGCTGGTGGTGTGAGCGCAAACCGTGCTCTGCGCGAGACGTTCAGAGCCCAAACCCGCTTTCGCGTGCATATTCCCCACATCAATCTGTGCACTGACAACGCTGCCATGATTGCCGCGGCAGCCTATCGGCACCTCGTGCTCGGACAAACCGACTCACTGGATTTTGACGTGCAGCCCAACCTGCCCTTGGTAAACAAGGAATAAGTTTTGGGTTATCTTGAAATGAGCGAACCGAACAAAACAAACCCAACAGGTTCCAAACCTGAGAACAGTATTGACACAAAGAAAGATATGGGATCCAGTCTGCGATTTGTACAGGCCTGTCCTGCTTGCGGCAGCACGGATGTCCATTATGATGGCCAACTCAACCTGGTCTGCAAAAATTGTGGACTCAAGCAATCACGCGCATTTACCTGATAAGGTTTCACCTCAAGCCAGTTTGGCTCGATAAAGGAGGCATAATGGATGTAAAAGTTGTTTGGAAAGAAGACATGGAGCTGACCGGATACACCGAGGGCGATCACACTGTGACCCTGGATGCCTCGGAGGAGAGCGGAGGGCATAATAAGGGACCCTTGCCGATTGCATTATTGGCACTTGGGACAGCCGGTTGTGCCAGCCTGGACGTCATTTCGGTAATGCGCAAGAAAAAAGTGAATTTCACTGCGTATGAGTGCCGGGTCAATGTGGAATCCCGGGAGGAACACCCTCGGGTTTTTACTAAGATGCATTTTGAATATATCGTTACGGGCAAAGACATACAGCGCAAAGATGTTGAACGTTCAGTGCAACTGGCAGAAGAGAAGTATTGCCAGGCGATCGCCATGATGTCCAAGACCGCAGAAATCGTCCATACGATCACCATTATTGAAGCGTAATTAGTAGGAATGGGGCTTGACTCATCGATCGTACCGGCGTCCCCACCGAGCATGCGTTCTGACCGTAGATCTCCTCTTTGCCCGGAAAGGATCTACCCAGACTCAAGCTTTGGACTCCTGTGGAGAAAATGCGTGATCGGTCAGGAGACCGGCATAATTGGAAGTATCGCCAAATCACGATGAATCCACTTACTGGTACAATTTTGGAAGCATGAAAAAGCAGCATCTTTTCCTCTTGCTCATCGTGGTAACCCTCCTGGCTGGATGTGGGAAAGCATCAACTGAAGTCATCATTGAGCCCTCCCCTACTTCTCCTGAAACCATTCCTACAGTTACACCCGAGCCGACACTGAACGAAGCACCCCAGGCTTACGTTTTACCTGATCCGCTAGCCAACCCTACACATTACAGGCTTGACCTGATCTTCAATTACTATTCTCACTTTGGTTCTGTGACCCAGCAAATCACTTACACGAATAAAAGCAGCTATCCGATGGCTGAGATCATGCTGGTCGTACCCCCACGAAACTTCGAAAACAGCTACGAGCAATACAGCCTCACTGGTGATTTGGTAAGCTCGTTTCGTGAAGAAGGCATTATCACTTACCTCATGCTCTCCAGACCCTTAGAGCCGCTGGAAACAACGGTTATCAAAATCAGTTTCCGTATTTATCTTCCAGATAATCCGGGCATTTTTGGTTATACCAACCAACAAGCCAATATTTCGGACTGGTACCCGTTTGTACCACCCTACGATGAAGAAAAAGGCTGGCTCGCTTATCCACGCGTTGTTGATGAAAACAATATCATCGTTGGCGAATCGATTGTGAACGAGTTCAGCAATTTCGAAGTCAGCCTGACGCTCGTTAGCCATGCCGATCTGATTGAAGTTGCTGCCAGCGCACCTGCCCAGGGAACTGACGGTAAATATACCTACACGCTGGAGCATGCCCGCGGCTTCACCTTTTCGATCAGTGACAGCTACTTCGAGCATGAAATCGTACAGGATGGCGTAACCATCCGCTCGTACGTTTTTATGAATGAAATTGAAACTGGAATCAGTGTCACTGAGATCGCCGCGAATGCCATGAAACTTTATGGCGAGTTGCTCTATCCTTATCCGCGTGAATTGATATCGATCGTCGTTGGGGACTTCCTCCATAACATGGAGATGGATGGAATGATCATGATCAGTTATGGGATTTTCGACTTTTACGACGGCATACCGCAAACCGACCTGACCATCATGACGCCACATGAACTCTCGCATCAGTGGTTCTATGGTTTTATTGGCAACAATCATGCACTCGAACCCTGGCTGGATGAAGCCCTGGCAACCTATGCAGAACTGCTCTATTATGAGCGTTATCACCCCGAAAGTGTCGACTGGTGGTGGAGCGTGCGTATTTATAAGCCTGTTCCCACCGGTTTCGTTGATTCAGATATCTGGATCCCTGGCGGGTATATACCTTACCGCGATGCGGTCTATCTCCAGGGTGTGCATTTCTTGCATGAGATCCGCCAGGCTGTCGGTGACGGTGCTTTTTTTGCATCCCTCAAAGATTATGCCTATGCGAATACCTATAACCTGGCGACTAAAGCTGACTTTTTGGATGCTTTTTCCCGCCATACCAACCAGGATTTAACGCCTATCATTGCGAAGTATTTTCAGAATCCTTAAGCGGCAAATACTCAAAATTCATGTCAACAGGCTGACTTGACAGCCTATGAAATCTTGATTATTATGCCAAATCGGAGCAACTATGATTCAAAACAATATTCCTGATGAAAATAATGAACTTGATCCAAGCGAAGAACATCTTGAACAAAGGAACAGATCCAACAAACCACTGATGAAACAAAGCGGCATGATCGCTGCGTTGGTATTGGTTGTATTGGCGGTTGTTCTCCTGGCTGCCTGGGTTTTTGGCGGTAAGGGAGCTAACAAACAAGAGCCAACCCCGACTATGAAAGCCAACATTACACCAGCAGAACCGTTCATCGAACACGCTTACGACACTGTAACAAGTATTGCACCCACACCGACAACAGAGGTTGCTGTCATCACCCCGACTGCAACCCTGATTCCGCGCACAGAAGTGATTACCTATACCATCCAGGAAGGCGATACTGTTGCCAGCATCGCTGCCAGGTATGGGCTGTGGCCTGAGACAATCCTCTGGGCAAACCGCTATGAGCTCCAGGACGACATCCGAAATTACACTCCTGGAACGACCATATACATTCTTCCTGTCGATGGGGTTTACCACGTCTGGTCAGCTGGTGAGGGGCTGGGCGCAGTCTCCAGCTATTATGGTGTCACACCGGAAGACATCATCAACTACCCGCTTAATAACCTCGATCCTGCTACGCTTGGCAGTTATGCATCTCCAAATATCCAACCCGGCACACGCCTAATTGTGCCTGGTGGAACACTTCCCAATTATTTTGCCAGCGACACCTTGCTCTATTATGCAGCGGTTGAAAAATTGCACAGCCTACCCTTGGGCACATCTGAAACTTACCCTGCTCCACGAAGCGAGATCATTGCCTATGAAGTGCAGCCGCAGGAATCCATTTTCAGTATTGCAGAAGATTTTGGGCTTGAACCTGAAACCATCCTTTGGGCTAACCGTTACCTTATCGGTGACACACCGGATGGTATTTATCCGGGTGAGAAACTGATCATCCTGCCGGAAGACGGCGTTTACCATGCCTGGTTATTCGGTGAAGGTTTGAATGGTGTCTCCAACGGTTATGGGGTCACACCCGCTGATATCGTCGAGGAACCGCTTAATAAGATTGATCCAGAAAAAATTGGTGATTACAGCCTGCCCAAGATCAAGACCGGGACTTTTCTTTACATTCCCGGTGGTCGCGGGTCTATCCCGACTTGGGTCAGTGTTGTCACTGAACCTGGCGGCGGCAGCCATCCCAACGTCTCTTACCTGGGTGGTTACGCTTGTAACTCCAATTCGGCGATTTCTGGTTCGGGTAGTTTTCAATTACCCACAGACACCAGCAATGTAGGAGGTTATGAATACGCTCCGCCGGTCCATAACGGTCTCGATTACTCAGGAAAGACCGGCAATAACATCTACGCAACTGATGCTGGTGTCGTGATCTATGCCGGATGGTCGAATCGCGGTTATGGCAACACTATCGTTATCAGCCATGGCAATGGTTACCTCTCACTTTACGCTCATCTAATGGATGGTGGGATCAACGTAAGTTGCGGTTCGGTGGTTTATGGCGGCACAATTATTGGCTACATGGGCTCAACTGGTAACAGCTCTGGTCCCCATTTACATTTTGAGCTTCGCTATGAAGGCTCACCCGTCAACCCGCACGGTTTCGGATTATAGAGAAAGATCAAGTTATTTAGTATATTAAAGGACGGCTCCCACGCCGTCCTTTTTTATTGAATTTTTATGAATGGTTCATTCCCAATGCTATCCTGAACGATAGAAGACTATGGCAGGTCTCCTTAACCTTTGAAAAAACGTATATCAAACCCATGTACGGAACGGACACCTGCTGTTCCAGCAAGGAGGTCATTAATCAGAGACCATGGCAGGCCTCCCCTACATCTGACAAAACGTAAATCAAATCCATGTACAGAACGGATACGAGCCATTCCGCATTAACTGGTAAAATCTAACCAGGGTTTCACCATGAAGCGTTTTCTTTTCTTTGCCATTTTTTTTTCATTGCTGCTTTCCGCATGTAATAAGGCAGTACCAACAGTCGAGGCGCCAGAAGAAGCTCTGCCCACCGAAACAAGCCTACCCAGCCCAACTCCAACCGACACACCTGAACCCACACCCATCCCGGAAGAATTCACCCGATACAAGTTTGAATTGACACTTGATTATAGCCGGCATACCGCCGCAGTCGTTCAAACCGTCGACTACGTCAACAAAAACAATTACAGCCTGCCTTCCCTCTTGCTGATCGTTCCACCCCGAAATTTCGCCGACACCTACCAACAAACAGAACTGAGCGGAGATAGACTTTCCACCTTCAGTGAAGACGGCATTCGCACAACCATCCAACTGACGCAACCGCTTCAGCCAGGTGAGCACACAAGCCTGCACATTGTCTATAACCTGGCCATCCCGCAACGCGAAGGCAGCTTTGGTTGGACACAACGACAGCTAAATTTGAGCAACTGGTACCCATACATTCCACCGCTCTCCTTAAACCAGACTTGGATGAGCCATGACCCCCTGGTTGACCCTGCCAACATGGTGGTGGGGGAATACATTGTCAATGAAATTGCTGATTTTCAACTGAACCTTCGTTTGGCAGAATACCTGCCCAACCTCCTTGTAGCCAGCGGAGCAACCGCAAGCACGACTGCCGATGGAGTGGCTTATTCGTTGGAAAAAGCGCGTGGGCTTTCCTTTTCCATTTCCAACCAGTTTTATCAGGAACAACTCGAGCATAACGGATTATTGATCCAGGCGTATGTTTTTGATTACCAAAGAGATAAAGCCCAGGCTATGCTGCAGATCGCCAGCCAGGCAATGGATCTATTTACGGAAATTTATGGTCCTTATTACCGCGAGCAAATCAGCCTGGTTTCGGCGGATTTTTTGCACAACATGGAGATGGATGGCATGGTCATGATCTCCAGCAAGGTCATTGATTTTTATGATGGCACAGCAGAGAACAACCTGACTATCCTGGTACCGCATGAGCTCGCCCACCAGTGGTTCTACAGCCAGGTTGGAAATGACCAGGCGATGGAACCGTGGTTGGATGAAACCCTGTCAACTTTTTCAGAAGTGTTGTTTTATGAGCGATACCACCAAGAGTTGGCTGATTGGTGGTGGGACAACCGAATCTACGCGCACCCCCATGGCGGTGCAGTGAACAATAGTATTTACGATGCCGGTACTTATGAAAATTATCGCGCTTCGGTTTACCTGAACGGCGCCATCTTTTTACATGACCTGCAAATAACCGTAGGCGACCAGGCTTTCCAGTCAGCTCTCAAGAGCTATGTTGCTCAAAATTATCTGAAAATTGCTACAAAAGCTGAGTTTTTATATGCCTTCCGAGCAGCTAATCCGAACACCGACATCCAGGCTGTTTTCGCCCGTTATTTCGAAGAATAGCTAATTCTGCGCTGGGATCATGCTCTTGACATCAGAGAGTGTGCTGGCACGAACCACCTGGCTGCCCTTAACCAACAAGCCTTGATAGGCTTGTTCTCCTTCCACCGGAATCCAGCCGTTCATAACAAAAGGTAAAATGCTGGATGCAGCCGGGATCCATTGTCCGTTATATTTTCGAGCAATATGAGCATGCGTACCGGTTGCGGTACCACCTTCACAAGATGGTCTGCCCAACGGATCGCCCTGTTTGACTTCCTGACCAACCTTGACACGCCCTTCTTCAGCCAGGTGGAGGTAAAAGATGACCCATCCTGTGCGTTCGTCACCATCACCATCGAGATCAAGAATAACAGTACCCGAATCAGTGCGTGCAACAACGCCATCTGCCACAGCTACTGCAAACTGCTCAGTGCGTACGCAGCCCTGTGAGTCTGTTGGGGGGGCAAAGTCGATTGCTGACCAGGGCTTTAGTTTTCCCCAACCACTGTGAGGACCGCCAGTGTAAGCCCAGACAGTGCCAGCATTGAAGGGTAAAATCAGATCTGGCTGGATCAGGCTGCCCGGCAAAACTGTCGTATTTCGCCGCCAGGGATCACCGAAAAGCGATTTAAAAGTCTTGGCGTAGCCTTCCGGTCCGATGGCATGTCCATACTCGTCACCATCATAACGAATGGAGAAGTAGTTTTGTAATGCGACTGTTGCCGAGTTTTGCCAGGGGTCAATGTTTTCAATGGTGCCATTGCTATGCTCAATACTGGTCAATTCGCCGTTGAAATAACGGTAGAATCGGTCATTCAGCAAGTCCGCGACGTAAGAGATCTGGAGGTGGACACCACGATGGTTGTTCTTAAATCCGAGAAAAAATCCCTCTTGTTCCGGGTTTCTTACCGGGTTGGTTAATGCCCCGGTCTGATATTCGATCAGTGCCAGGAGCATCTTTGGGTTCAGACTGAAGTTTTCAGCATAGTAGGTTATGACACCAGCTGCATCCAGGTGTTTTTCATTAATGATCGCCCGATAGCTTTTGAACCAACCAGGAGTGGATTGCAGGAATGCTTTCAGATCGAAGTCCAGTAGGTCAGGTCCATAAACAAAGGCAGCATCAGGGATGATCTGATACTCAGTTCCCCAAAATTCCTTGTAATATATGGGCATTTTCATGGGGAAACCCGGTGGAAGCGTGGTCACATCTTCAGGGATTTGAGGGTTCGCCCAGAGGATCTCCTGAGGAGAACAGCCAAAACGCACGGAGAGCAGGTCAAGGCTGTCACCACTTTGAGCAATGTAGTCAACCAGGGTACCCGGTTCATAAACCGGTCTTTTGGAAGCTGGAGTTGAAGTCGCTTCCGGTGTGGGGGATGTCACCGCCGTGAGGGTTTCGGGCAGAATGTAGCCAGATTCACGTTTGGGACCGCAACCAGTAATAATAATGACGATAATTGTGTATATCGTTAAGAGTAAAGATTTATTGTTACGATTTTTCATACTTCAACCATGGGTTTCAAGGTCATGCAAAACTATAACATAAACCAGAAAACGCGTTTTCGTAGACGTTTTTCTAGCGGCTGATATGCGAAACAGGTGTGCCGTATATGCTGGCAGTTTTTACTTCTTCCCCTCTGACCAACCACCCTTCCAGATTTTCGGAACTGGCTTTGGCTTTCCATCCACTCATCACAAATGCCAGAGGACCTTCAGCAGGCACCCACTCGCCGTTATATTTGCGAGTAATGTGCAGGTGAGTACCGGTGGAAATACCGCCTTCGCAGGAAGGATGACCTATTTTGTCCCCAGCTTCCAGCCAGGTTCCCACGGGTATGCGGTCAGCAGTGCCGACGTGCAAATAGATCACATTCCAGCCAGTCTGCTCAAATCCATCCCCATCCATATCGACCACCACAGCGCCATCCTCAGAACGCACAACCAGGCCAGGACCTGTCGAAGTAACCCAGGTCCAGTTGGTATGACAACCAGGCTCTGCTGTTGGCGGTGAGAAGTCGAGCGCAGCACGCACGTCGGCTGCACCCCAGGCGGCATGTGGCCCGACCGTAAATGACCAGACGATGCCAGGTTGGAAAGGCAGGATAAGCTCGGGTTGAAGTACATCGGGAGTGAAGAGAGGTTCATACTGTTGGGCGATCAACCAGGGATCGCCAAACATTCGGTTGTAGGTGGCCAAAAAACCATTTTCACTATACAGGTGATTTGACCAATCTTCGAAACGATATAAACTAGCAAAAAACTGCATCAACCCTACACTTCCACAGTTGAGTTCCGCTGCCAGGCGCAATTTCCAGCCGTCAATGAACTCCGCGGTAACGACAGTCCCCTCCCGCCAACCATAGTAACCACTTTCGATTACGCCGGCTGCTTTTACAAGTTGATGGTAAAGTCCAACGGCATCCAGTTTGATGCCAAGCGGGAAGTTTTGATCAAAATTGTTATCAGGGCGATCCCCGAAAACCCAGCCCGATTGATATTCCAGCAATGCCAGAAGGAGCCGCGGATGGATGGCAAATTCCTTGGCAACCTTATCCACGATATCTGCACCGCTCATTACGTCATGCGCATAAACGGCTTCTCTGTAATTTGCCAGGTAACCGCCAGCGTTTTGCACAAAGGCATTGGTGTCAAAATCGATCGAAGATGGTGAATTTACCACTTCGCTGTCGGGAAAAAGTTTCAGTTTCGAACTGGTCTGCTGCAATCTGTTTGGGATCAACAGCAACTGACCTTCGGGGATGAAGCCTTCTTCCGGCAGCGGGGCGGTTGAGGTGATTTCACTGGTTTCCACACCAAACCTGACGGCAAGGATGCCGATACTGTCTCCGCTCTGGGCGTAGTAAAGCATCGGGGCGTTTTCTTCATATTGGATCAGGTTTGCCTGGGTCGGGATGCTCGCCAAAATTTCTGGATCGGGTGCTTCCGCAGTTATTTCTGGGGTCTGAACCGTTACCTCTTCCTTCTCGTCAACTTCTTCTTTGGGGATCAAGGCAATACTGTCAGCTACTTCAAACCGAGGTTCTGACGGTTCTGTTTCGGCCGGAGAGTTTTGTGCAGCTACCTTTTTGGAGCTAAAGTCGAATACATCGGTCGAGATTAAGATGGTGCCTATCACAAGCACAGCGATGATCACACCAGCTGTCAGGGTAATCTGTTTACGTTTATGCTGTAATTTTCCCAGCCGCTTATCTCTCAGATCAAGGGTTGCTGATCGAGTTGATCTCTGAGCGACCATTATAGGCTTCAACTGTGACACCGTCTCTTGTTAAACTCCCGTCATATACTATTCCGTAGCTGCTGGCAACCCATCCACCTAAATTGAAGGGTATCTCTCCGCCTGCATCGACCCAAACTCCGTTGTATCGCCGGGCGAGGTGAAAGTGAGTTCCGTTGGTAACGCCACCTTCACAGGATGAGATGCCAATTACATCTCCTGTTGCAACTCTTGTGCCCACAGGAATGCTGCTGGCTTCAGAAATATGGAAGTAATTCAGTGTCCAGCCGGTTTGCTCGTAGCCGTCCCCATCCAGGTCGATCACTACCGCTGACTCTTCAGAGCGTACAACAACACCATCTGCAGCAGCTAGAACCGGCGCATCGCTGAAATAGCAACCGTAATCATCTTCTTCACCGGGAGGGGCAAAATCGAGCGCTGCCCAGGCACTGCCAGTGCCCCATGCCCAGTGCGGTCCGGAAGTGAACAGCCAGACATCACCATCAGCCAGCGGTAAAATCATTTCAGGCTGCACCAGGTCGTCTGGTAAAAGCGGATCTACAGAAAAAGCAAAAGGATAACCGAACAAGTCATTGTAGGTTTTGTAGAAACCATTCTCAGAAACAGTTTGTTTCCAGGCACTTTTGCCTTCGAGCAGGCTGAAAAGGTGCTGCAAGGCGGCAGTACCGGCATTGATTGAGGGATCAATACGCATCACATCGCCATCTGCCAGAGTCCAGACTGCCAATAGCGATTTTTCCCACAACCCCGAACCGCGCAGGAGTTCATTAGCTGCCCAACTTAACTGTTTATACAAACCTTTTTGCTTGCTGCTGATCAAACCCAAAGGGTACTCTTCTAGATCACAATCTTCATTGCGGGAGAGCAAACAACCAGATTGATGCTGAATGAGCGCCAGCAGTAGGCGCGGATTGACAGATTGCTCATTCGCCACCTTCCTCACGATTTCTGCTCCGCTCAAAATAGAGCCATCGTCCAACTCTTCTTCATACCAATTCAGCTTGCCATTGAACTGCCAGATGATCGATTCGATGTCAAAGTCTTTCACCGAAGGACCATAATAAATTTCGGAATCAGGGATGATACGAAAGTTGGTTGCCAACTCATTGGCACTGGCAGGCGGGATGGTGATGACTTCACCGGGGTTGATCAGATCGGGGTTTTCGATGTCGTTGGCATCGATGATCTGACGAACCGAAACCTGGTTGCGCAGGGCGATGCCTGCCAGGGAGTCACCGGATTGAATGGTGTACTGGTCTTCGTTCGCGCGAAGTGTGGGGAGCATTTGCGGTGGCATCGCTGTAGGCGGGGCGGAAAGCGGGGCCGGGGTCATGGTCAGGCGCGGTTCCTGGTAGGGTGTCGCTGTCGGCAACGGGGTTTGGTAGGCGTGCAGAGTGGGAGTGAAGTCCACCAGGCTTTCGTCATTGGTTGAAACGATAAATGGTTCAAAGTCCTGATTGCGGCGTTTGCAGCCTGCAAAAACCAGGGCGATCAACAGAGCAGTGCAAAGGAGGACGATTAAAGCCAGGCTTGACTGGCGATTTTTTGAATTGGGATTGATATTGTTCATTTCTCAATATTGTACAAAATCCGTGCCAGAAGGTCGGAAGGAACATGGTGATCATTCTACCAGACCAATAACCCTTGATTTTTACAGACCAAACCTCTCAAAATGATTGACAAATTACCCCTTTGCGATAAAATAAACTCTCACGCAGGCCGAAGTGGCGGAACTGGCAGACGCGCTACGTTCAGGGCGTAGTGGGCAATGAGCTCGTGAGAGTTCAAATCTCTCCTTCGGCACCTAAACCTCCCGATTACCGGGAGGTTTTTGTTTTAATCTATCATTCTGAATGTATTGATGAATTTTATCTTTTGATTCATCACCTGAAAGAAGTCAAGAATCTTAATCAGACGAACGTAAAGATCTTTGCAAAGCACACTTAGTGTCGCGACTAAAGCCCAGGATGACAAACCCCATTCAGGATGACAATGTCCTCTGTTCCTATGCAACAAAATGGTACAATTGTTGCACAAGTGATTAATACAAATCATGGATGCAGTGGTATGAACGATCTCTGGGAGAAAATCAAAAAAATCAACTGGGCTGACCGGCGCTTGATCACGATCATCGTCATTGTTATCCTCGTTTTCCTGATGATGGATTTCAACAACCGTATGACCACCATGATTCGTTTGGGCAACGAAGAAGCTGGTTTGCAGACCCGCATTGCAGAATTGAAAGCAACCCAGGTAAAGCTTGAAGACCAAATTGCCTATGCCACTTCCGAGATTGCCCTGGAAGAATGGGCTCGCGAAAGCAACCGCATGATCGAGGAAGGTGACCGCCCTATCATCCTGCTTCAGCCAGGCGATTACAAACCCCAACCCACCCCCACACCTCAACCCGAAGAAGTCAACCGCACTCGCCTGGATATTTGGAAAGAACTTCTCTTCGGCACTGCTGAACCGAAACCCTGAGTACCTCTAAGCAAACTCATAGCATCGCAGATGCTTAAACCTGATTCTTCTCGGGTATAATCATCGGGTTATGGACATCAAGCAACTAACGCAAAAAATGAACCAATTGGTCGACCATCATGGCTGGTATGACCCCACGACACCAAAAGCCCAGACCCCGCGCAACCTGGCGATTTCGCTTTGCCTGGAAGCCGCTGAAGTGCTGGAACATTTTCAATGGTCAGACATGGTCAAAGATAAGCAAGCTTTTGAAGGAGAACTGGCTGACGTCGCACTTTATTTGCTGCAGCTCGCAAGTGTCAGTGATGTCGACCTTGAAGACGCAATTTTGAACAAAATTGAACAGAACTGGGACCGCGTTTGGCAGGAAGACCAGGAAATGGAGACCAGAAAATGATAGTCTCAGTTTTTGGATCAGCTACCCCAACACACGAACAAACCTCCTACCAGGTTGCCCTTGAAATGGGGCGATTGCTGGGAGAAAATGGCTTTGCGGTGATGACCGGCGGCTACTGCGGTACGATGGAAGCGGTTTCGCGTGGTGCCAATGAGGCTGGCGCAAACGTGATTGGCGTTACCTGCCGCCAAATTGAGGATTTTCGCCCCACAGGTCCAAACGCCTGGGTCAAACAGGTTCAGTCTACCGATCTGCTCTCAGAGCGCATTGAAGTGCTCACCTCTCAGGCAGACGCTTTCATCGCCCTGCCGGGTGGCATCGGCACGCTGGCCGAAATCGCCATGGTCTTCAACAAAATGGTTATTTCTTCCATCCCTTCCAGGGTCCTGATCCTGATCGGAGACGGTTGGAGACAGACCTTCGAAGCTTTTTTCAGTGGTCAGGCTGAAAATGTGAACGGGCGTGTAAGGCAATTACCTCAATTCGCAAAAGACCCGCAGGAAGCGTTAAGCTTATTGAAGAATTCACTCCAGGAGAAGAAAAATGGATGATAAAAAACTACCTACACAGAAAGATAACTTTTCAGACTGGTACAACCAATTGGTTTTGCGCGCCGAATTAGCTGATTATGCGCCTGTTCGTGGTTGCATGGTCGTGCGCCCTTATGGCTGGGCACTTTGGGAGAACATCCAAAAAGCACTGGATAAACGCTTCAAAGCTACCGGGCATGTAAACGCTGCCTTCCCGCTGCTGATCCCCCAGTCTTTCATGACAAAAGAAAAAGAACACGTGGAAGGTTTTGCTCCAGAATTGGCTGTGGTCACTCATGGTGGTGGTCAGGAATTGGAGGAACCGTTGGTAGTACGCCCAACTTCTGAAACCATCATTGGCACCATGTATTCAAAATGGATCCAAAGCTACCGTGATCTGCCCGTGCTGATCAATCAGTGGGCAAACGTTGTTCGCTGGGAAATGCGCACGAAGCTCTTCCTGCGCACACTCGAGTTCTACTGGCAGGAAGGTCACACCGCCCATGCCACCGAGCAGGAAGCTGAAGAAGAGACCAGACGCATGCTCGATGTCTATGCCGATTTTGCCATCAACGAAGCAGCTGTGCCAGTTCTGGCAGGACAAAAATCTACGACTGAGAAGTTTGCCGGTGCCAAAGCCACCTACTCGATTGAAGCAATGATGGGTGACACCAAAGCCCTCCAGGCTGGCACTTCGCATTTCCTGGGGCAAAACTTTGCTAAAGCTTTTGATATTAAGTTTCTGGACGAAAACAACCAGCTCCAGTATTGCTGGACCACATCATGGGGTGTGTCAACCCGCTTTATCGGTGCGATCATCATGACTCATGGTGACGACCAGGGCTTGATCCTGCCGCCAAACCTGGCACCTTATCAGGTCGTCATTGTTCCGATTTATCGCAAGGAAGAAGAAAAGTCTGCAGTCATGGAAGCTGTCCAACAGGTTGCGAGCGGATTGGTTGCAGCAGATTTCCGGGTCAAAGTGGATGACCGGGACGATCTCACACCTGGTTTTAAGTTCAACGACTGGGAGCTGAAAGGTGTGCCGCTGCGCATCGAGATCGGACCCAAGGATGTTGAGAAGGGCACAATTGTGCTGGCACGGCGCGATATTTTAGGCAAAGCGGGCAAGAGCTTCATACCGCTGGATGGCTACGTGCAGGCTGTGGGTGATATGCTCAAGACAATCCAGGCTAATATGCTCGAAAAAGCAACCAAATTCCGCGATGAACATATCTTTGAAGTAACTGATTATGAGACTTTCAAGGATGTCGTCGAAAACAAAGGCTGGGCAGTCGGCTGGTGGTCTGATGACGCTGAAAACGAAGCCAAGATCAAGGAAGACACCCGCGCCACACTGCGAAACTTCGCTCCTGCTGAGGGTGAGGGTATTTGCTTCTATACTGGCAAGAAAACCAATAAACGAGCCTATTTCGCCAAGGGATATTAAGATTAATTTCAACTGACATTGTGTGACTGTTTATACGGGTGGGTCTGGGACCTGCCCGTACGTTTTCGTTTTGCAGGGTGGGATTTTCTTATCACCCCCTCTTTAGGGGAGGGCAAGGGGGTGAGGGAGGAAATCAGGTATTGAAATTTTTTCCCTCTGATTTTCAAAATGAAGAAATGTGGATAAATGATTTCCCATCCCTTCCATATATTTTCCTCGACCTCGAAAGATAAACAATCGTTAACCTAACCCTTTTCCTTAACTCCGTCACCCTGAGCGGAAGAAGACTTTAATTCTTTACCCACAACGCTTCATTTCACTAAGGTTAATGTAAAATTATTCCACTATGGCTGCGATTGACCTGACCCGGCTTGACCGGCAAATCGACCACCTGGCAACTCTCTACCAGGACCCTGCTGCTTTCCAGGAGGAATTTCATCGCATCCTTTCTTTTTACCATCGCTATTCCCACCGTAAGCTAAAGGATGCTGTCCCCAAGAGTTTCATGCTCAACTATGACCTCCCCGAGAAGGTCCTGACTCACCTGGAAGCCCGATTGAAACCACTTTCACTAACCCACCCTGAAGAAACTCTCAAGATCATTGACAAACTCTGGTCTGACAATTATTTCGAGGCAAGAGATCTCGCCACGAGCCTGGCCGGCAATCTGCCAATTTCTTACAGCAATTCGGTAATCGAGTTGATTTCAACATGGCTTGAGCAACCGTTGGACCAGGCTGTTTATGACGCGATCATCAGAAATGCCTCAAGAACTTTGCTACAGGAAGAATCTGCTCAATGGAAAAAACTGATCAGCAACCTGCTTTTTTCTAACAAACTGCAAAAGCAAAAGATGGGGTTACTCGCCTTGTCTAAATTGATCCCTGACAGCCTGACGGATGATTTGCCAGCTTACTTTAACTGGATCAGGGGTTTCCTGCTCAGCCCGGAATTTAGCCTGGACAAATATCTTGAACCTGTGATTGAAGCTCTTGCCAGAATATCGCAGCAGGAGACAGCCTACCTATTGCGTGAAGTTTTAGCGGATAGTAATGATGCCCGCGTTGGGCGCAGAATTCGCCATTATTTGAGTTTTTTCGAGGAACCAAGTAAAACTCGCATACTGAATGCCATCAAAAGTCAGGTTGTTTTCCCCAGTAAACAATAATCCATTATTTCTTAGGGCTGATCCGCTACAGTCGCTGACGATCGGACGGTATAAACCCCATCCGTTTCATCACCAGGGCAAACCCCCCCTTTAATTTGCTGTTTGTTTCTTGGAGAGGCGACCGTGGCAGGTCGCCCGATAATACTGAACGACCAGGTCACGCTCTCTACGCCTTATCAAACCAGAGTAAACTTAAGTCATGATCAAGAATTTCTATCGAATGCTAATCATCCCCGCCTTTCTTATTGGGTTTCTGCTGAGGGCTTGCCAGGCTCAATCAATCGGGACTGCCATTCCCACGGCAACAGCATTGCCGACCAAAACTCCAACAACAACTCCCACACCCTCGCCAACGCCAACTAAAACGCTGATTTCCACGACAACCCCACCTCCAACAGAGACAAAAATTTCCCTTACCACTTCCCCAACATTTCCAGAAAGTCACTACATTACTGATATCACAGGTCACAAGCAGACTTACGAACTGGGTTGTGAAGCCAGCGCTGCGGTCGACTGGGCTGGTTTCTTTGGTGTGTCGATCTATGAATCCACCTTTCAATACTCACTCCCATTATCAGACAATCCCGATCTCGGATTTGTCGGTGAGGTTACAACGGATGCGTGGGGGCAGATCCCCCCTTATGCCTACGGAGTGCATGCCGGACCAATTGCGGAGGCACTGGCTGATTTTGGTGTTCCAGCCAGGGCGGTGACAGGATACACAATCGAGGAAGTGAAAATCAGTCTGTCAGAAGACAAACCGATCATTGCCTGGGTAATTGGCAATATGGAATACAGCGAGCCCCTGGAGTATGTGGATTCTACTGGTAATACTGCGATCGTTGCGCCTTATGAGCACGTGGTCATCCTGACTGGGTACAATCAAACCCACCTGCGTTATATGAACAATGGTAAGTTTTATGACACCCCCATCGAAGTGTTTCTCACTTCCTGGGGTGTGCTTGGAAATATGGCGGTGATCTATGACTGAAGATTTCGATGGTGTTATCCTGGCTGAAACCTACGAAGATGAGTTCAATAAGCCAGAAAAGCACGGTAACAAAGGCTGCATGACCGCGGTGGCAATTCTGTTGGCAATAATACTTATTTCTTCGGCTGTTGTTCCGCTCGCTCGCTTCATTATTCGGAAAGATTATGAACGCCAGGTGAGCAACTTCCCTGCTTTGGTTTGCAGGAACCTGTCTGATTCAGGTCTTGTCGCTCAAGATTGTGACCCATCGCTGGATATCCTTAAATTCGTACCTCTCACCTTCCCAATTTACCAGCCAAAGAACAGCATCGAAGATGCCATGAGGGGGTTCGTCCGTCTCACGCAGTCAGCTGTAAGCCAACCTGGTTGTAAGCAGCCAGAATTATGGACTTATTCAGTAGCCAGCTCGTTTATTGGCTGGAAAACAGAGGTGGAATTCTTTTTCTGTTCGGGTTTGTTGGTAGAGCGAAGGGTTCTGGTTGACGGTGCGCCTGTCGGATTGCCGACCTATGATCTGTAAATCGTCTCCTTGTTTGAGAGTCCAAGTACAGTATAAGATCCTGGCAATTTTGAAGTAGATACCTTTACACCCTACACTTCGAATCTTTTCTCGGGATGATTGAATCAAAAAGTAATTTGAAATGTTTAAAAAAAATAAAAAAGATAGTACAATACCTCAAATTACTCAATTATTGGGTAATCTTTGGAGACAACTTATCAATGAAAAAAATATTTACCATACTGATCGTTTTAGCCCTTGTCCTTGTTAGCTGCCAGGTACGGCCCACCCCAGCAACTGAACAACCAGATAAAAAAGTGGAACTGTATGTTTTTGCAGCGGCATCATTGACCGAAACATTCGAGGAGATTGGCCAGCTTTTCGAGGCCGCCAACCCGGGTGTTCAGGTCATCTTTACCTTCGATTCTTCCGGTACGCTCAAAACCCAGATCCAGGAAGGTGCTATGGCTGATGTCTTCGTCTCTGCTGCTCAAAAGCAAATGAACCAGTTGGAAGTCGGCAATGAAGCCAACAAAGAAGGACTCGACTTTGTTCAACCTGGCACGCGTGTCAATGTAGTCGAGAATAAAGTCACCCTGGCGGTTCCAACAGGCAATCCCAAAGGCGTAACAACCTTTGCTGACCTGGCATCAGAGAATGTCACCATCATTGCTCTGGGCAATTCTGATGTACCAGTCGGGCAATATTCCGAAGAGCTTTTGACAAACCTGGACATCTGGGAACAGATCCAATCGAAAGTCACTTTCGGTTCAAACGTAAAAGAAGTGACCACCTGGGTCGCCGAGGGTGTCGCAGACTGCGGCATCGTCTACAAAACCGATGCTTTCTCCGCCAAGCTTGAGGTTGTGGATGAAGCAGGTACCGACTTGCTGAAGACCCCAGTGGTCTACCCCGGAGCGGTCATGAAAAACACACAACATCCAACCGAAGCCCAGGCTTTCCTCGATTTTCTTAAATCAACTGAAGCCCAGGCAGTCCTTACTGCAGTCGGTTTTTCCATCCCTGAAAATTAAGCATCAGTTACCTCTCACCTTCAAAATGATGGGCTTTGTTGTGCAGCGCTTTGAAGGAAACTGGTAGAATTCCAGAGATGAATTTTGCTAATATGGATTGGTTTCCGCTTTGGAATTCATTGCGGATCGCTGCAATCAGCACGATCGTGATCTTTTTCAGCGGGATATATGCTGCCTGGTATATTGCCAAATTGCCGCGTGTACTCAAAGGGATTCTGGATGTGATCCTGACTCTGCCCTTGGTGCTGCCGCCTACCGTGGTTGGTTTTTTCCTTTTGAAAATGCTGGGACCATATTCTGCTTTCGGAAATTTCATCCTAAAAACTGCCAACACCCGCCTGGTAATGGAATGGTATTCGGCTATCTTCGCATCAGTGGTCGTCGCCTTCCCTCTCATGTATCGCACCGCACGAGGTGCTTTCGAGAGCTTCGACCCTGATCTTCTGTCTGCTGGTCAGACACTCGGGATGCCTAACTGGAAGATATTTTGGAAAATTGTGCTGCCTACCTGCAAGCAGGGCATCCTGGCTGGCACCGTGTTAGCATTCGCTCGTGCTTTAGGCGAATATGGCGCCACCAGCATGATCGCCGGCTATACACCTGGAAGGACGGCAACAATCTCCACAACCGTCTATCAGTTATGGCGAACTGGCGATGACGCCCGGGCATATTTATGGGTTCTGATCAACGTAGCCATCAGCTTTGTGGTGCTCCTAGCAATTAATTCCCTGGAAGCCAGCCAATCTCCCAAACGCTCTGTACAGGAATTGGAGCGCTGATGCTGATCGCTAAATTCAGGAAACAGTTGCATACTTTTGAATTAGATGTCGATTTCCAGGCAGAATCGGAAGTGCTCGGTATTTTAGGACCTTCTGGCTGCGGAAAGAGCATGACGCTAAAATGTATTGCAGGAATTGAAACGCCAGATTCGGGGTATATGGAACTTGATGGCGTGGTTCTGTATGATTCTGTCAGAAAAATAAATTTAACCCCTCAAGACCGCCGTGTTGGGTACTTGTTTCAGCATTATGCCCTGTTCCCAACCATGACCGTCGAGCAAAACTTGCTTGCTGGATTCCGCCCTGATGACGGAAAAGACCCTCACGAAGAAGTACAGCAAGCCATTCACGGGCTGAAACTGGAGGGGCTCGAAAAAAAGAAACCCAACATGCTTTCAGGCGGGCAAATGCAGCGTGTCGCCCTGGGGAGGATCCTGCTCAATCAACCTAAAATTTTGATGCTCGACGAACCCTTATCTGCCATGGATCAGTTTTTAAAATGGAGGGTTCAGTTGGAGTTGTTGGAATTGTTTGAACGCTTGCAGAAGACCGTTCTGCTGGTCACTCATAACAGGGAAGAGATTTTTCAGCTTTGTGATACAGTGACTGTGTTGACTGAGGGGAAAAATGAGGCCAAACAAACGGTTTCAGAATTGTTCACTGCTCCCCAGTCGCTTTCAGCCAGTATCCTGGCAGGCTGCAGAAACTTTTCAAGGATCGAGATAATTGATCAAACGCAAGGTATTTTTAAAGCGCTCGATTGGGGTGTGACCTTGCACTCCTCAAAGCTGCCCCTCAACGCAAAGCATTGCGGGGCATATAGTCAGTCTTTTGAGGTCATTAATGGGTCTGATACAGGTCTGCAAAACATTATTCCTGTGACTTGCTTGCACCGGTTCGGCAAAGGCGCCATTGAATCGCTGGTTTGCTCAACCCCGGGTGAAAGCAGTGGGGATTCGGTTTTGTACCTTGAATTGAACACAAATAAGAGCAGCTATCCTGAAGCAAGCGGAGAATTCCAGCTCACAATTCGTCCCGAAGATTTGATTTTTTTTGATAGCTGAGGAAAAAGGCTCGCCCTCAATAATCCGTTGTTCCAAATAAGAATGTCAAAGGAATGTGCGCACGACCTCCCCAGTCTTTGGTTGTGTGACCTTCCCCCGGAAAGCTCCAACTGACAAAGTCCTTACTCTCTCGCCAACCTTTTTCGCGCAGGAGAGCATCCACTTTTGCTTGCCAAGGAGCGTAATCCCGGTCAAATCCCTCACTGCCATAGTCAAAATAGAGCTTGTGGCTTGCAGGTTCTGGCAGGTTTTCCTCCAGATAAGCGATCATGCCATCACCCAGGATCGGCCAATGGGTGGAAAGGCAGGCTGCCTTACTATACACCTCCGGAAATTCGCAAAGCATATAAAGTGAGATCATCCCTCCCATGCTTGATCCCATCAGGGCAGTTTGCTCCATTTCTGGCAGTGTTCGATAATGGCTGTCAATTACCGGTTTCACTGTTTCCACCATCCAGTGAATGAAGGTTTCCGATTTTTCTCTTTTTGCATCGCTCGCCTTAGTGACGGATCCAGATTCAAACGCCGCAGAACCTCCTGGATAGTCAAGAGCCTTTGCAGGCAGATATTCCCACAAGCGGTCAATGGTGCTGGGAACAGCGACTACAATCGGAGGGGAAATTTTTTCTTCTTCAGCCAGTCGTGTTATTGCCTGGTTTACTTTCCAACCACCGCCAATTAGCTTGGGATGATCAAACACCATCTGACCATCCTGCATGTAGAGGACCGGGTAGCGCTGTTCGGGGTTTTCATGGTAGCCCTCAGGCAGCCAAACATCTACCCGTCTAGGTAACATTCCCGGAATGTTCAAATCACGATAAGTATCTAGTTTAACTTTACTCAATCTGCCACCTTCACTGAAATTCTACCTGTAGTAGTTAATAAAATCTGCCTGTAGAGTATACAGGCAGATTTGAATGAAGTTGTTAAGTTATCCGAATAGATGGAATACCGCGATGAGAGGGGCAAAGAGGGAAGAGACCAGGCTCATCACCGTGATCAAAGTATTGATCGAGGGTCCAGCTGTATCCTTGAACGGATCGCCAACCGTATCACCGACTACAGCCGCCTTATGCGCATCCGATCCAGGGCCACCAAATTTACCTGTCTCAATGAATTTCTTGGCGTTATCCCACAAACCACCGGCATTGCTCATAAACAGGGCAAAAATAACACCCGTGAAAATTGCACCTCCCAGGAAGCCACCCAACGCATTTGGTCCAAGGAGAAAACCGACCAGCAATGGCAGCCCAACCGCCAGGAAGGCTGGCAGAACCAGCGCAGAGAGCGCACCTTCCGAAGCCAGACTTACCAACCGGGCGTAATCGGGCTTGTGCGTACCTGCCAGAATGCCAGGCTGTTCGCGGAATTGCCGCCTGGTTTCCTCGATCATATCAAAGGCGTTGTGAGTAACAGCCAGCATTAATAAAGCGCTGAATAATGGTGGAGTCATTGCACCAAGGAAAACGCCGGCGACAACAATTGGTTCCCTTAAGCTGATGGAAATGTTTACACCGGCAGCCTGGATCACCTCGGCATAAGCGGCAAAGAGTGCGATAACTGTCAGAGCAGCTGCACTGATGGAAAAACCTTTTGTGATCGCTTTGGCAGTGTTTCCGGCTGAATCCAATTCATCAGCACGCACGATCACTTCGTGGTCCATCCCTGCCATCTCAGCAATTCCGCGGGCGTTGTCAACAATCGGACCGTAAGCATCCGCAGAGACGATCATTCCGCTGATCGAGAGCATTCCGACTGCACTGATTCCAATACCATAAATCCCGCTCAAACCGAAATGTTCAGCAACATAATAGGAAATTAAAGTTGCTGCTGCAACCCCGATCACTGACGGAACGATTGAGATCAAACCATAGCTGAAACCAGTGATGATATTTATGGCAGAGCCCGAGGTGGAAACGCGGGCTGTCTCTTTGACTGGCTTGAAATAATCATTGGTGAAGTAATCAGAAGTAAACCCGATGATCACCCCTGTAAGAAGACCAGTCAGGGCAGCCCAGAAAATACCAAGGTTAACGCCCGTGGCGATCACAAAGACATAAAGGAAAATAGCAAAAATAATACAAGTAATGATCGTCCCCCGGTTCAAGGCTGGACCAGGTTCCTGACCTTCTTTCACCCGAACCAGTGAAATCCCGATCAGGGAGGCCACAATCCCAAGCATACACAAAACCAGAGGAATAATCGTGTATTTGGCATGTTCAGCCTGGCTTAAACCCATCGAAGCACCCAGCAGCATCACTGCCACTGAGCTGGCAACGTAACTGTCAAAAATATCTGCACCCATGCCTGCCACATCACCAACATTGTCACCGACGTTATCAGCGACAACAGCAGGGTTGCGGGGGTCATCTTCCGGGATACCTACCTCGATTTTTCCAACCAGATCAGCCGCTATATCAGCCGTCTTGGTGTAAATCCCGCCGCCAGCTTTAGCCAGCAGCGCCAGAGTAGATGCGCCGAAACTAAACCCAAGAACAGCTTCCGCTGACCCGGTCCAGAGATAAATGAGGCCCATGCCGATGATTGCCATACCCACCATGGCAAGCCCAAGCACTGCCCCGGCATTAAATGAAAGTTTGAAAGCGCGGGAAAGACTGAAATTAGCTGCAGTTGCAGTGCGCACATTCGCTTCCACTGCTACGCGCATGCCCAGATAGCCAGCGATGGCCGAACTGACCGCACCGCTGATAAAAGTCAGTGCCATGACGAGGCCTTCTCTAAAATGGACAGTCACAGCACCACCGCTGGCAGTTTCAGGTTGAATGCTGAAGACCACCGCGATAATAGTGGCGATTATAAGTGCCAATATTCCCAAAGCCCGGTAAAGCTTGTTGAGATATGCCTTTGAACCTTCCTTGATCCAGGATGCCACTTCCTGGGCACGTTCGGTGCCCGGGTCTTGTTTAATAACCCAAAAATAGAGAATGAGTGCAGTTGCCATGGAAATGATACCCGCGGCAATTGCCAGATAAATCCAATTGGTGTAATTCATATAATTTTCTCTGCTTCCATCTTAATCTACATATTTGCTGATCTGAACCAGCGATAGTTATTGGTACGGATTTCTTCCTGGCTGGGCATGGGGAAATAGCTCAGTTGTTTTTTATTGCCCACGAAAAATCCGTTCTTAATCGTTCGATATTGCACATTTGGAGAACTGCTGCGGTCGACCATTTTTGTGGCTGCGTATTTTGTTTTCACATCCGACAAACACTGGCGCAAATGGTCATGATTGCTGTATGGCAGGTTTTCCATCAAGCCCATTTCTGGGTCATCTGCCAACTCACCCAATTGCAGTTCAGTGAAAACCAAGGCGGGAACGCTTATCAGAGGTACCGGATTACGCACGATGGTATCAATGAAATCCATGGGGCTTAGGCGGCTGACAACCAGTGGTGAGACCGGCACGATTTCCTGGTAGAGGTGCAACTGCTCTCCACTATTGGGTATCTCGTTGGATGGGCTTAGTTCAAGTGTGCGACCGTCCATTGTGGTCAGATAGAGATGTTTCAAAGCATTAAAATCCATGTGCTCCAGGACTCGATAGACAGAGATGTAGACCGAAGCCTTCAGACTGCCATCTTCATGAGGAACACAACGTGCATAAGCATCATCTACACGGAAATACGGATCTCGAAATGTGGGATCGACTTCGAAAAACATCGCCTGACCCCGGGATTTTTTGACCGAACCTACCGCGTAATAAGTGCCGAACTCTTCCGGGCTAAGCATGGAGGCAATCAATGCTTCTGGAAGTAATGAAAGATAAAGGTAAATTGTCATTCCCAACTCCTTCTCTTAAGTTAACGAAAGCAGGCAACCCGCCCATTTCCGTCCATTATTATTGTAACTGTAATTTGAGCAAAATTACGACGACCAGGCATGAAAATTGATTTTCACTCAGAATAGTTGTAAATATCAGGGATAAACGATTGTTTATCAATCCAACATATCATTTAAGATTCTATTAAACCAGGATGGCAGGAAAAAGCCTGGGATGATAAAAAAGGAATACAAAAACACCCTCGTGACGAGGGTGTTTACTAAGCCGATATTGTTATTTGGACATCAACCAATCAATGATTGCTTGCAGAGCGCCTTCACTCAAGGTCAGGTGAGAATGAGTTGCATTCAATAGGATCCCGCGCCATTGTTCAGCTGTAAAATCTTTTTCCAACAACGATTCAACACTATGATTTCCATCAAGCAGGGCTGTTAAATAGGCTTCCATATCAGCATCATAGGTTGGGCTGGAAGGGTCAACTGGGTATGCAAGCGCTGCGTCGGCCGGGTAAGCAAGCGCCGCGTCATTCGCGGGTTCTTCTACCGGGTAGGCATCTGCCGGAGCCAAAGTTGATTCAGTAGTCTGATCATCTCCCCCATCAACGACTGGCAAATTTACTGTGTTTCCATCTTCTGTGGGTTCAGAAGCTTTTCCACAAGCCGAAAGCGCAAAAGTGAATACCAACATCAAGGTGAGTAGCAGGGTAAGTTGTTTTTTCATGGTTTCCTTTCTGCCGGCGATGCCAGCAACCTTTTTATTATACCTGTAATGGATTTTAATTCAGAATAACCACAATAAACCTTACGCTCCTTATGTTAATTCGGAATACTGTGAAGGTATCCTCTACAGAAGGGTGAGTAGATTAACGCAAACAGTGACTTTCAAACAACTATGGATTATTCCGTCATGCTGAAATACTGCGCTGTAATTTCCTGACTGTTCAAGCCATCTTTTGTGAGGATCTTCTCTGAAAACAACGGGTAATGTTCACTTAATAATTCCAACATGGCATAAGCTACCCGCCGGATTGAAAAATGAGCATTGCTTGCTGTTCTCAACTTGATGAAATGGTATAACGACCGCAAGTTAGCCTGGCAAAGCACGCGCCGGTTGAAGGCATTGGGCAAAACATAGGCTGCAACCTGGGGATTCCAGGCAGCTATCTGCTCATATAGTCTGGCGATTTCATCCATGGCAGCCCTGAACTTCTCCTCCAGGCCCGCTTCACTGATCGCCAACGGTATCGCATATCCATGCTCAACCGTGAAATCCTGGACAGTTTGGGTCATCATGCGATGGCGCTTAAACTCAAAGTAAGCACCCTGGTCCATGATCAGGTCAAATGAGGCAACCGCATACTCAAGTTCGCGCAGCGGGTTGTCATACTTACCTACTTTTTCGAAAAGCTTGTCTACAAATGCTTGTTTTTCTGACCGGGAAAGGCTTTTCACGTGGGTAAGGCAGTTCTGGAAGCTGGCCTTGCCGAACCGATAAAGTATCGCCGCCAGGACCTTATCTTCTCCATCCGGATCAATATCAACCAATTGAAAAGGTTGTCTGTAGCTGTTTGTCAGGTCAGCCGTAAGCCCGCGAACAAATTGGGTCACCTCAGGTAGAAATCCGATGGGCTCAGCATACTTCACCAACGTAGGCAGTTCCTGGGTTGCCACCGTTTTTATTTCTTCGCCAATCAAACGCACCTCCATCAGTTCCGATGAAAGCATCTTGCGGATGGCATATTCCAGAGACCGGGCGTTGATTGTGAGACCGACATTTGCCATCGAAGCGGCTGGTAAAACGAAGCGAGCCACATCCACAGCCTTCACTCGGGCACGGTTCGACCAGGCTCTCTCTGATTCGCCTTCTTTGCGTTCGGTTTGAGCTTGCCCCCAGGGTAATAGACCTTCCAATATCTCTCCATAGGTAAGAAAAAGACGCGAAAGATGTTCCTCATAACTTTTGGCAAATGGACTATGGCGTATCTCCGGTGGAATGACAAAGGCGTTCGAATCCCATTGTTGATAACGTGTCGATTTTTCGGTGTAGGAAGCCAGTCGGTTAGATTCGATTGTTTCGATCGCCAGGCGTGAGACATTCTCCAGTGCCATGTGCAAAACGGCGTGTTCGGCAACACTGCTATGCCCATATCCTACGATCCATTTTTCGCTAAATTCAGTACTGCTTTCTTCATCCAATTCAGCAGCGATCTGATCAAAGGGTTCAGGGGAGCGGGATGTTTTGGCAAAAGTGACTGCGATAGTCTCCGCGCCAAAATTTTTGGGGCTAAGTCGGTAGATTCTACGCTTGAATTCCATTGTCGAGGACCCTCCGTGCGTTAATTTTGTCTTGCTCAATCTGATCTATCAGATCTTGAACATTATCGAATTTGATCTCATCTCTCAAAAATCGAACGAATTTGACGTGGATTAGTTTACCGTAAATATTTTCATCAAAATCGAGCAACAGCACCTCGACGCTGGGCATATTGCCGTCATTGAAGGTTGGGCGGATCCCCACACTGGTCACAGATTTGAAAGATTTTCCTTCTATATCAACCAGTGTGGCATAGACACCATACCGGGGAAGTTTTCGCTGGAGATCGAAATAAAGGTTGGCCGTTGGGAAACCTAATTTGGAACCCAGCTTTTTACCAGGTGCAACATTCCCAGACAAAACATAAGGTCGTCCGAGAAGTCTGGCGGTTTCCTCAACCTGACCAGCATCAAGTGTCTGACGGATTCGCTGCGAAGATACTCTTTCGCCATCCAACATAACTGGGGCGATATGCAAACAAGGCACGCCAATTTGCATACAGACTCCTTGCAGTACCTCACCAGTACCTTGTCTGCCCTTCCCCAAGGCAAAGTTTTCCCCTACCAAAAGCCCTTTTATGGGTATAGACTGATTGAGCCTGGTCATAAATTGCATGGTGTCGAGGTTGGCTAATTGCTGATTGAAAGGCAGGAATACAATCACATCCAATCCGGTTTTCGCCAGGAGTTCCTCCTTTTCAGTCTGATCATTCAAATAAAAGCCTTCCACAGACTGGGTAAAGTAAACACGAGGGTGCGGCCAAAATGTAAGTGCCACCGATAATGCATTATCTTCTTTTGCATGGGCAATAAGTTGTGCGATCAATTCCTGATGACCGAGATGCACTCCGTCGAAGTTGCCAATCGTAATCCAGGAGGGCTCAAGCGGTTTTTCAGGCCAATCATTAAACATTAAGCTCATCGTTTGTCCTCTGTAAAGAAAGCACCCCGCCTTTTTTCGTTGGGCGGGGTGCCGGCACTTCTTATTAATTGCTAAATACTTTTCTCGGTTGCCATTCACTGGTTTCGGCATCATATTCAAGCAAGGCAATTAATTCTCCATCCTCGCTGATGGCTCTTGCCTGCATGCCATTCTCAAGACCGAGTTCACCTGGAATACGATGACCATGGCTGATTTCATCAACTTGCGATACGTTTACCACGATGGTATGCCAGTCTCCCAGGGCTTCGGCAGCTGGAATGAGGAATTTATACCAATCGCCATTATCAAATGCTTCTTCCAGGCGGCGCAATGAAACGGCATCACGCAGACCGAACCTGCCATTCTTGGTTCGGCGCAGACCGATCAAAGTGGCACCCGCGCCGAGTTTTTCTCCAAGATCTGACGCTAATGAACGAACATATGTGCCCGAGGAACATTGAATGTCGACCACAGCCTCTGGCGGGTCCCAATCGAGCAATTCCAGGCTATGCACCGTGATCAAACGCGGTTCCAACTCTACTTCTTTGCCTTCGCGGGCGAGTTCGTACGCCTTTTTTCCTTTAATTTTCAAGGCTGAATAAGCTGGCGGGGTTTGTTCAAATTCTCCGACAAATCCTTTGAGAGATTCTTCAAGTTCTTCATAACTGATGTCAACCGGGCGACGGCTGGTAATTTCACCTTCAGTGTCGTAAGTGCTGGTGGTTATTCCAAATTTAATAACCGCCTGATAACGTTTATCGGAAGCGGATACATACTCGCTTAACCGTACCGCCGGACCTACGAGAACTACCAAAACTCCTGAAGCACGGGGATCGAGTGTGCCAGTATGACCGGCTCGGTTGATATGGGTTCCTTTTCGGATGAACTGTACAACATCATGAGAAGTCATTCCAACAGGTTTATCCACTATTAAAACACCGGATACCTTGTTTATTAAATTGTCATGAGGTTCTTTATTAAACTCCATTATTCCTCTGCTACGATCTCCCCTTGATATTCATGTAGTGGTGGGTCTCTTCCAACACTAATTTTTTAACTTCCTCCAGCTCTCCGACTATGTCAGCGCCGGCAGCAGACGCGTGTCCTCCACCACCAAATTGTGAAGCTATTTCGGAGACATCCAGTCCATTTACAGAGCGCCAGCTAACTTTGACTCCGCCATTTTCTTGTTCAATAAACAGGACGGAAATCAGTGCCTCTGGCACTACTGTCAGGGTATTAATTAAATCGGCGTCATCGTTTTCTGGATACCCGGCAACAATTCTATCATCAAGTGTAAGAGTTGAAGATAAAACACCCTCATTGAATTCCAATTTTGTCAGCCCCTGACCCCAATAGCGGATCTCAGCAAGGGATCGCATTGAGAGTGTCTGGTGGTATACGGTAACCAGGTCTACCCCTTTTTCCATCAGGTCGGCAGCTGTCCGCAAGGCTTTTGGAGTGGTGTTGTTCGTTCGAAAACCAAGAGTATCTGCCAACAAACCTACCATCAGGCAGGTGGCTGTGTCTTTGCTGACCGAAAGACTCCAATCGGGGAGTTTATCGCTCAAGATCAGAGCAGTGGCTTCGCTTTCAGGTTCGACATAATCAATCCCGCCAAAATCGATATGTGTTTTATGATGATCAACTACCAGATCTGGTCCAGGTAAGGAGTCTAAAACATGACCAACGCGATGTTTATCTGCGCTGTCAACGACGATTAAATAATCGTAGTCCAGAGTGACTTCGGCGGAAACTTCTTCTGCCCCTGGGAGATACTTATAGCGGTCTGCCACACCATCCTGCAGAACGACCTGCACGGTTTTGCCCGATTCACGGAGTGCATTGGCAAATCCAAGTGCACTTCCAACGGCATCTCCATCGGGACGAATATGTGAAACAATAACGATCTTCTTTGCATTGGTCAGTTGTTCGGCAATGATTTTGTCGATAGCCACACTCATCTATTCATCTTCCTCTTCATTGTCAAAATCGTGGTCCTGATCCTCTTCGTCAAGATCCTCATCGGACACATCGTCAATATTCTCGTCGGTATCGTCATCCAGCCTGGGGTGCTCTTCCTGCTGCCATTTATTTAGTAAATCATCAATCCGGGCAGCTTTTTCGGGTGTGGGATCCCAGAAAAAACGCAATTTTGGAGTCACACGCAGATCGACTTCCTGTGAAATTTCGTAACGCAGAAAGCCTTTGGCATGCTCGAGCGCGTCCATCACATCTTTGGAACGTTCCAGACCTTCAATAGCGGAAACATAGATGTTAGCATAATCGAGTTCACGATCAACCTTTACATCCGTTACCATCACACCAGACAGACGCGGATCCTCGATTTTTCCAAGCAATACTGTCGACAGGACTTGTTTCATCCTGTCGTTAATTCTTTTCATTCGTAAACTTGAGGGCATGATTACTCCTCCGCGGTGGGCTTACCCACCAAATTTCTCCATAACAAAACATTCTAACTGATCACCAACCTGAAATTCTTCAAAGTTCTTCACAGTGATTCCGCATTCCATTCCTTCGCGGACTTCGCGTACATCTTCTTTTTCGCGGTGTATTGACGAAATCTCTGACTTGACCACTTCCTGACCAGCCCGCATCACCCGCACACTGGCATTCCGGCGAAACTCGCCCTCCAGAATACGGCAACCAGCAGCTGTACCGCCCTTGGACACCTTGAATACTGCCAATACGGCTGCTTTTCCGATGACACGTTCAACCATTTCAGGTTCAAGCAGACCTTTCAGAGCCTTCTCGACGTCTTCAACCAGGCGATAAATAATATTGTACAGACGGATTGAAACACCTTCTGCATCAGCTGCCCGGCGGGCGCCCTGGTCAATACCTACATCAAACCCCATCACGACTGCGTTTGAAGCCGCCGCCAGCATAATATCACTTTCAGTGATATTTCCAGTCTCTGCATGTAAAACCTTGACCGAGATGTCTTTTTGCTGCTTGCTCAGTTTTTCCAGTTCATTTGTGATCGGTTCCAGCGAACCTTGCACGTCAGCCTTTAAGATCAGGCGTAGTTCCTTGGCTTCACCGGACTTGTATCGGTCGAATAATTCTTCCAACGTGGCTCGTTTGACGTTCTTCTTGGCTTCGCGCTCGGCTTTGCGTTGTGCAACCATGGCGCGGGCTTCTTTTTCGCTGGCAACTACCTGGAACAGGTCACCTGCTTCAGGTAAAGTATTTAGCCCCATCACAACCACAGGGGTAGATGGCAGAGCCTTACTTACACGCTTTTGGCGCTGATCGAACATTGCCTTGATCTTGCCCTCAGCCTCACCTGCCACCACGATATCCCCAACCTTGAGGGTACCATTCTGGACGAGCATGGTTGCCAGAGGTCCACGTCCTTTTTCAAGGCGAGCTTCAACGACTGTACCGATGCATTCCCCTTTAGGATTTGCTTTGATGGTAAGGTTGTCTGCAACCAGCAAAATGGTTTCGAGGAGATCATCCAGACCCTGGCGATTTTTGGCAGATACTGGCATTACGAAGGTATTGCCTTCCCAGTCATCAGGCTGGAGACCGATCTCGGAGAGTTGTCGTTTAACACGGTCAGGGTTGGCATCCGGTCTGTCCATTTTGTTCAATGCAACAATAATGGGCACCTGGGCAGCCTTGGCATGGTTGGCAGCTTCACGGGTCTGCGGTTGCACACCGTCATCTGCCGCCACCACCAGAACAACAATATCAGCGCCCTGGGCACCACGCGCACGCATTGAGGAAAACGCGGCATGTCCGGGAGTATCCAGGAAAGTCAGCGGACGTCCATTATGTGTGATCTGATATGCACCGATGTGCTGAGTGATACCACCAACCTCACCACCAGCCACATCTGTGTCGCGGATTGCATCCAGCAGCGTGGTTTTACCATGGTCAACATGACCTAATATTGTGATCACCGGAGGGCGTTGAGTCAGATTTTTTGGATCTTCTTTCAAGATGACACGCCGCCACAACGGCATTTCACCAGTTTCTTCAGCGACCTCTTCTTCTTGCTCAAGCTGAGGTTCAAAGCCCAGTTCAGTTGCTACTACGGCAGCTGTGTCAAAGTCGATGGTCTGGTTGATACTTGCCATGACACCATTCGACATCAGGATTTTGATCACCTGGACCGCACTGGTCTCCAGTAATCCTGCTAAATCCCTAACTGTAATGCTATATGGTAACTGGATGTTTTTGTCTTCTTTTTTGCCCATTAATACCTCCATTTTCTGTCAGGCAGTACTCCTGCAAAATTACAACGGTAAGTTGAGCAAATTGTCTGAAGACAATTAGTTGACCATTCGATGATCCTCATCGGAAGAATCTTCTGCCTGGGAGTCCTCATCTTGAGTACCACCATCAGGCAAACCTTCCATGTAGGCAATCAGAGCGGTCAAATCTTGCTCCGAAATCGTTGTCCGTAAAGCTTTTGCCAAAGTTCCGTTCAACCCTCTACGCCAGCAGCTCTTTTGGTCGTGCAAATAAGCTCCACGACCTGGGAGCTTGCCACTCAGATCGACCCTGACGCCGTCTTCAGTCTTGACTAAACGAATTAGGTTACGTTTAGGCAAAACTTCCCGGCAACCTACACAGGTTCGCTGAGGGATGTGTTTGGGTTTAACTCTGTTCTTTGCTGCCACCTTAGTGTTTTCTCTACAAAAGCAAATTAATTTTTGTCAAGCCAATCCTAGGCTTGCTCACTGCCCTTACCAGCATTATCGGCTCGGGCAGTGTATTTTACCAATTTTCCCAATCGTCGTCATTTTTCCTACGCTGGTAATGCACAACATCGGTGTCCTGATCGGGGTCATACTCAACGGTGTAACCGCGACGTTTCTTCCCCTTCTTTTTCTTGGAAGGCTCCAACTGGTTGATCTCTTCTTCGTCATCTGCAGTGACTTTATCGCGTCGGAGAGTGTCAAGGCGGAAAAGTTCTTCAAAGCTTTTATCATCGCCGTTCTCACCTTCGTTTACGACCTGCACAGGTTCAACTTCTTCCAGGACAGGTTCGGGTTCTTCTGCGATTTCAACTTCTTCAGCTACTTCAGACTCTACCGTCTCAGGGATGGAAACTTCTTCCAGATTTTCCACCTCAGGTGTGACTTCAGCATCGACTGGTTGAGCAACCTCAACGACTTCCTCCACCTCAATGGGTGGAAATTCGTAATTATTGACCACATCCAGAATTTCTTCGAAATTCTTCGGACCAATACCATTGAAACCTAGAATCGTGTCAGGATTGGTACGAACAGTGAAAATCAGGTCTCCAAAAGTCTCCAGATGATTTTCCTGGAGGGTGAACAGAATGTGTTCTTTGATACCTGGAACGTCCAAAATCGACATTTCGAAAGCGCGTGGATCAATGGTGTCACGAACTGCTTTGAGTTCTGCCATGTGAGCATCAACTTCGTCCTTCCGGTCGGCTTCGCCGCGTCGTTCAACGCGATCAACAAAGCGACCGATCAGAGCGCTGTCATCCATGCTGAGGACACGGCCATCAGTTTTCATCTGCAGCAGTTCCTCAACACGCACCATAGTATCAGCTTCTTGTTCTGCCAATGCAGCCAAGCTGGTATCTTCGCGCAACTTGACCAATGCTTTCGCGGCTGCTTCAGAAACGCTCATAATATCGATCCGCCAGCCGGTAAGTTTGGCAGCCAGGCGGGCATTTTGACCTTCGCGACCGATTGCCAGGCTCAGTTGATCTTCAGGAACAACCACAGTAGCAGTCTTGTGTTCGTAAATCGAAGGGTTCAAATAAACGCCCGATACGCGTGCAGGGCTGATCGCCTTGCTGATATAAACCGCTGCATCAGGACTCCATTCGATCACATCAATTTTCTCATCGTGTAATTCACGCACGATCGCCTGGATACGCACACCACGTTGTCCAACGCAGGCACCTACAGGGTCGATCCCCTGTTGAGTGGCAGAAACAGCCACTTTGGCGCGCTGACCTGGTTCACGGGCGATTGAACGAATTTCTACAATGCCATGATAGATCTCGGGCACTTCGTTTTCAAGCAACCTGCGCAAGAAATTACGATGAGCGCGCGAGAGTTCTATTTGAAGGCCTTTATTGGAGTCTGTAACACTCACCACATATGCACGAATTCGATCGTGGATACGGAAGCGTTCATTGGGGATCATGTCTTTTTTCAACATGATGCCTTCAGCTTTCATATCCAGACCAATCGTGGCTTGTCGCGAATTAATCGCCTGGATGATACCACTGGTGATCTCGCCGACCTGCTTGCTAAAATGTTCAAACTGGCGTTGTTTTTCAGCATCACGAATTTTCTGCTGGATGGCTTGTTTCGCTGTTGAAGCAGCGATTCTACCGAAATCCTTGGGCGTCGATTCGACCATCACAAGGTCACCGAGCTGGGCCTCAGGATAGGTTTTGCGTGCCTCTTCTAACAAGACTTCGGTACGGTCATCCACGATGCTGTCAGAAACTTCTTTTTCAGCAAATACACTGACAGTACCAGTATCAAAATCCATGACAACCTGGACATCCTGGGCAGCAGACGCGCCAACAGCCTTGCGGTACGCGGAAATCATGGCTGACTCAAGAGCAGCCAGAATTACGTCCCGTGGCAGACCTCGTTCTTCGAGGACCTCGTTGAAGGCTAATGCAAATTCGGTTTTCATCGCTTTTATTCTCCAAAATTTCGAACACAATCTCAGTTCTAAACAAAAAAGTGGACCACTGCCCACTTTTCGACTTGAAAAGTATTGAACTGACTAACGACTACATAATAACATAACGGAAGTTGAAAATCAAGCAATATTATTAATGAAAGGTAATAATTCGGCGTTACTCAGTATTGTATTGCATTAAAAAACTTCAGGCAATGCACAGAAAAACCTGTAATAATTTGTTGTCATTCCTCCTCTATCAAGTAGAATATTAACATCTAACGAGCATGTACTACCAGGAGGTCAGAATGGCAGATAAAAAATTATGGTGGAAGAACGGGATTATCTACCAAATTTACTCGCGGTCTTTTCAGGATACCAACGGTGATGGCATTGGCGACTTAGCAGGCATCACCCAGCACCTGGACTACCTTCAGGACCTCGGTGTCGATGGCATCTGGCTCTCCCCAATTAATCCTTCCCCTGATGTCGATTTCGGCTATGATGTCGCCGATTATCACACCATCGACCCCAAATTCGGCAACCTGCAGGATTTTGAGCGCCTGCTCCAGGAAGCGCATAAAAGGGAGCTTCACCTCATTATGGACCTGGTGCTTAGCCACACATCAGACCAGCATCGCTGGTTCCAGGAATCGCGTAAATCTCTAGATAACCCTTATCATGACTGGTATGTCTGGCACGATCCTGCGCCTGACGGAGGGGTTCCCAACAACTGGCTCTCAATCTGGGGTGGTTCAGGCTGGGAATATGACGAAAACCTGGGGCAATATTACTTCCATATGTTCAGCAAGCACCAACCCGATCTGAACTGGCATAATCCGGAAGTGGGCTCCACGATGCTGGATGTTTTCCGCTATTGGCTGGATAAGGGTGTTGATGGTTTCAGGCTGGATGTTTTCAACAATTACTTCCAGGATCCGCAATTCCGCAACAATCCCCTCAGACAGGGTTTTAGCTTAGACAAACTGTTGAATAAATTCGATGCCTACGAGCACATTTATGATACCTCCCAGCCTGAAATGATTGGGGTGGTGGAGGAGATCCGCAAGATTGTAGACAGATACCCGGAGCGTTATGTGGTCGGTGAGACCTTCCTGGTCGATTCGGCCACCGCACGCACCTTCATTGGACCGAAACGGCTGAATGCTGGTTTTGATTATGCCTTCACCAACTCAAACTTCAGCGCCAAAGCCTTTGGGCAGGCTATCCAATACTGGGATGCCTTACATGGTGAAGAAGCCTGGCCAAATTACTTCTTTAACAACCACGATACTTCCCGTTCGACAACCCGCTTTGCCAAGGGTGAAAGCGACGCGATCCCGAAACTGTTATTGGCGATGCAGATGACTGTTCGCGGCACACCTTATCTCTATTACGGTGAGGAAATCGGTATGCGTGACATCAGCGTCCCTCGCCACAAAATGTTGGATCCATTCGAACAGGGGCGTGATGTCTGCCGTTCACCCATGCAATGGAACTCCAGCCCGAGTGCCGGCTTCACTTCCGGTGAACCATGGCTGCCTGTCAATAAGGATTACACTGTACGCAATGTTATTTCCCAGGAAACTTCGCTTGCCTCTCTGTTAACGTTTTACAAAGACCTGATCAAACTCAGACGAGATCATCCTGCCCTGAATGCTGGTAAGCTCGAGATGATTGAGTCTGACACTGACGATCTGCTGGTCTATCAACGTCAGGAAGCAGAAGTGCGGATGCTGGTCGTGCTGAACTTTTCGAAAAAGATCGTCTCTTATCAATTGCCAACCGATGGTTTCAATAAATGGGAGCTGCTCTATGCAGGAAACGAAGCCATGGTTACCCAAATGGTAGAAAATGAGCTGCATTTGCCAGCTTATGGATTTGGAATCCTCATCTCGAGGTCAGAATAGGAGTCTATTGCCAGACAGCCTGAATCTGCCTGACTTTTCAACCGCACCATGGGTGAGGGGCAGCGAACCGGGTTTATTCCCGGAGCGTTCTTTACCGTTGGAACGTTACTTTCCTCCTTATGAGGAAGGCATGGTCAGAAATTGGGTAAGGCAATATGCTTCTCCGGGATCTTACATACTCGATCCTTTCGGACAAAATCCCTTTACAGCACTTGAATTAGCCCGGGCTGGCTACCGTGTACTGGTTTCAGCCAACAACCCGATTGCTGCTTTCACCTTGAGAGTACTGGCAGGGGCACCCACCACTGAAATGATCAGCCAGGCTCTTTTACTGTTGAATCAAAACCGCATGCGCGATGGCTTGACTCTCGAAGAATACCTGGGCAACTTTTACCACCTCGACTGCCCCAACCCGGATTGCAGAGCAGATTCCAAATTCGAAGTTGATACCTTTATCTGGGCTGAAGAGAGCAAAAACCCCCACATCGCCATCGGTGCGTGCGCAGATTGTGGTTTCAGCGGTGAGGTCGAACTGACCCCTGCCATGCTCGAAAACCTTGGCGGAACCCCCTCATATGCACTCACCCGTTCCCAGATATTGGAAAAAGTCGCCGGGCAGGATCCTCCCCTCAGGCGAGTTTTGGAAGAAGTGATTTCTTATTACAGCCCCAGGGCATTGGTCGCCCTGCAAATTTTGCTGAGCAAAATTGAGACCTGTAACCTGGGTCAACAACAGACTGAAGTATTAAAAGCTATGTGGCTGACTGCTGCCGATCAGGCAAACCAACTTTGGATCTGGCCAAAAGGCAGGAACCGACCCAGGCAGTTGATCCGCCCCCCACTCTATCAGGAAGCCAATGTTTGGAAGGCCTTCTTACGCTCAGCCAGTCTTTGGACCCAACAAGAGCAAGAGGTGAGCTTTCGTGATTGGCCCAAACGCGTTTCACCTACGGGCGGGATCAGCCTTTTTGAAGGGCGCCTGCGGGAACTGGCGGAGCCGCCGGAACCAGGTTTGATCAAGCTGGTGCAAACCTCATTGCCCCGACGCAACCAGGCCTGGTGGAACCTCAGCGGGCTGTGGAGCGGTTGGCTTTGGGGAAAAGAGGGTGTAAAGACAATTCGCAACAGCCTCCTGAAACAACGCTACGACTGGACCTGGCACAGTACTGCACTCAAAAAAGTATTAGTCCAATTGCCCGGACTGATCGGTCAGGATGTACCGATCTTGCTGTTAACCAGCGAACTTGATACCCTCTTTCTGTTCGCCGGCATGCTGGGAGCCCAAAACGCCGGCTTGAAACTGCATTCTGCCGCGATTGATGGTGAAAATGAGACCCTGCAATCCGTTTGGCGACTTCCGTCATTGTCAGAAATTCCTACTTTAGAAAAGCAACCCGAGGTTACGATCAAGACCAGTGGAAAGACGATCCTGAGTCGATTGGGTGAGCCAACACATTGGTTAAGGGTCTTGGCTTATGCTGTCACCGATCAGTTGACATGCGGCAACTTAAATGGTCGACCAAAAGAAAACGAAATGTTGAACGATCTGGAGAGTGAATTTGCTGCCGCATTAAACGATCCGCTCACTTTTCAACGATTCAACCCCGGTACAACCCCGGAAGCCGGACAATATTGGCTCGCCAAACCGCCTTCCGATTTGTTCAGTATGGCAGATTTGGCTGAACAGATCGTCTTGTCAGAACTGCAGAGCAAGCCATCATTGACTTTTGATGAACTTAACATTGCACTTTATACCCGAATGAGCGGCATGATGACTCCATCGGATGAGTTGGTACAGGCAATCTTGGAAACCTATGCACAAGAGGAAAAGGTGGTAGCCGGTACAATTTTCCGAATCCAACCCAGGGAAAGTGCAGCAGCCCGGGCTGATGACCTGAAACAGGTCAGGGTGCTATTAGAGCAAATGGCAGATAAGCTTAACTATGCTCGTGAAAGCCAACCGGATCGGATTTTTTGGGTTGATCAAACGGGAACGCCGCTTTATAGTTTCTTCCCGATAACTAGCGCCCAGGTCTCAAGGATCCTGGCGATGAATCAGGATCTGCCCGGTCAGAAGTTCATTGTGTTGCCAGGCAGCCGCTCCAATCTGATCGCCTACAAACTCAAACGCGACCCCAACCTGCGCTTGTTAAGCGGCGAGAAATGGCAGTTGGTCAAGTTTAGACAGCTGCGGAACCTGGCTGGTAATCCTCTTTTGAGCCGGGAACTGTTTGCGTCACAGATCAACAGCGACCCTCCCGAATTCCACACATCTCAATTAGCCCTGTTTTAAATCTTTCATCCTCAGCATCTGTCATCCTGAGTGCAACGAAGGATCTTGTCAGCATTGTGTACGATTCTTCACTTCGTTCAGAATGATAAAGGAAGGGCGGGTCCAAGACCCGCCCAAAGAGCATTTTATAATATCTATGGCGCCGGAGTAGACTCATCCGGGGGTGGGGTTGGCGTGGCAGTGGGTTCCGGCGGCAAGGTTGGTGTTACTGTAGGTGTCATGGTGGCAGTCGGCGTTAGTGTGGGGGTCGGTGTCGGGAGGTCTAGCCGCAAAACCCATTTCTTCTGTACTTCCGTGTTGATCGTACTGTGCATGGTAACCCTGAGGGTGATCACATCCGCATCAACATCGGTCATATCCCATTTTAGAATTTCGGCTGCTGAGGTAATCGGAGAGGTGATCCAATCCGGGGTAAGTTCGTGCCACTCAGTCGGATCAGGTCCCTTACCCCAGTGAATCTTGAACTGCTTAAAGTTTGCAGTTGCGTCGATTACGCCTGCAATCACGAAGGGGTTTTCTCTGATCACAGCGTTATCACTTACGCCAATCAGATCAATAATTGGTCTGGGATCATCCAGGCGGCACTCTCGTTCGGGTTTAACTACAAGTGGATCAGGGAAGCCATTATTGTTCGCCCAATCCCTTCCAGGCTGAGTGCCCAGCCATTCGATAGCAGATTTGTCTTCAACATTGATTGCCAGGGCTTCCTTGGTAAATTCGGCACAAGCCGGAGAGGCCTGCAGATTCGTCCAGGCGTCAATTGATGTCTTCAACCAGAGGTCCTGGTCCTTAGGCAGGGGGATTTGGTCCGAAGCAAAAATTTCCGTTTTATAGGTCGGGCAATATTCGCTGGGTTGTGCACCTGAAACCGTACAGATCGTGTAATCCACCACATCCGATGGACGCGCAAAAGGCGTAGCCACCCCGCCCTTGTAACGATTGATACCCGCCTGCATGATCTCAGCCCAGATCGGAGCCGCGCCTTCCACGCCTGTAGTTTTGACCATAGGGGAGTAATCGGCGTTCCCCACCCAAACACCCACCACCAGGTCGGGTGTATAACCCAGCGTCCAGTTGTCGCGGAAGTCATTGGTGGTACCAGTTTTGGCAGCGGCCGGGAAGGGAAGGTTCAAGACCGAGTCGTAGCCAAACATAGGGGCGCGGGCAACCGGGTCAGAAAGAATGGAGCTGATCAGGTAAGCATGCGCACTGCGCACAACCTGGTCACCGGCTGGGGGTTGGTATTCGAAAAGAACGTTACCCTGATGGTCGACCACTTTGGTGATCGCCACTGGAGCAATTTTTCGACCTTCGTTGGCTATCACCTGGAAAGCGCCCGTCATCTCGAGTAAGCTGACCTCACCTCCACCTAACGTAAGCGATAGCCCATAGTCAGGGCGGTTCAACGAAGTGATTCCAAGCCGATGGGCAAAGTTGATAAAACCGTCCTGCTCGGCAGTGTTGGGATCATCATAAATACCCACATATTCCAGGGCTTTGACTGCAGGAATGTTGAATGAATTTGCCAGCGCATCCCGCACCAGGACCGGACCGTGGAATCTTCCGTCATAGTTGACCGGCTCGTAGTCCGGGCTGGTATCAAACGGATCTGTGGAAGGTCTGAACTTGGTTGGTACGTCCCAAATGAGGGTGGAAGGCGTCCAGTCTTTTTCGAACGCTGCCAGGTAAGTAAGTGGTTTGATTGACGAACCTGGCTGCCGGGTTTGGGTCAGTGCCATATTGACCTGTCCACTGATTGCTTCATTGTTGAAGTCTGCTGACCCGACCATGGAGAGAATTTCACCATTGGTTGGGTTCATCACCACAACAGCGCCATTGGTGGCATTCTTGCCGGTCATTTGCGCCAGTTGATTGGTGACCGCCTGTTCAGCTTCCCGCTGCATGTCGGGGTCGAGGGTGGTGTAGATTGAAAACCCCGAACGATAAATTGTCTGGGCGTCAAACTGATTTTCAAGCAATGACTGGATGAATACCACCCAATGCGGGAATTGCATGTTAATATCGCGCTTCTGAAATTCATAAGCATCGAGCGCATCGGAAGCTGCGATGGTTTGGATGGCATCCACACAGACTGGTTCCAGGTTTTCACCAATGTGGATACAGCCAGTTTCATTACTGAGTTCGTACATTAATACCAAAACCGTCTTAGCACGGTTTAGGGTCTCCTCCCTGTTGCTGTAAATATCGTAAACAGCAGGCGTCTGGGGGATTCCTGCCAGAAATGCCGATTGAAACAGGTTTAATTCAGCCGCTGTGGTGTTGAAATAAGTGTTGGCACCGGCTTCAATACCATAAGATAAATTTCCATAAAAAATTTCGTTAAGGTAAAGTTCGAGCACCTGTTCTTTGGTGTATCGACGCGTAATTTCAGCTGCGAGGATGATCTCGCGCGCTTTTCTTTCATAGGTTTGGTCATAGCGTTCGTCTGTTAACAAGAGGAGCCTGGCAAGCTGCTGCGTGATCGTGGAAGCGCCGGAAACGATTTCACCGCTCGTATAGTTGGTATACAGCGCACGCGCCAAAGCGATCAGGTCAAAACCGGGGTGGTTGTAATATTCCTTGTCTTCTGTGGCGATAGTCGCAGCAATCAGGTAGGGAGAGATGCGTTCGAGCGGCACATAGGTGCGTTTACCTGCATTGGGATCGACGATCTCATAGAGGATATTGCCGTTTCTGTCGAGTATATAAGTGGTCTCAAATTGGGAAGCACGGTTTTGTAATTCGTCGACAGATGGCAAGGTGCTGGCGATTTCAAAATACTTCGAGATGGCGTAAATTCCTACCCCCAATAGGATCAAGAGTAAAACAATCAAGGCGATCAAAATGCCCCGGCTGAAACAACCTTTTTTCTTTTTCGTTTTGCGTGGTTGTATTGGAGGTTGCCCACCAACAAGCGTTGGCTGGGTTTTCCCGGAAACAGGTTTGGAAGGTGGTTTAGCGGTTGTTGTCACCTGTTTTTTACGAGGGGTGATGATAGTCGGTTGAGTTTCTTGAGGCGCTTCTGTTTCGGCCGGTGTAAAAGCAACCGGATTGAGCGTGGTTGCCTGGGAGTCCACCTCACCGACAGTCTCGGGCAGAACGACCTCTGGTACAGGTTGACTGACCGGAGTCTCAGGTGGAATGGTCTCAACAAAGTCCGAGTTTACTGCCGACTGTCGTGGTGCCGGTTCGAATAGTTGTGCCTTTTCAGCAGCATGAAAATCAATTGCCCAATGACCAGTCTTGAATTCATCGCCTGGATTGTTGTAATTATTCATCCCATTTTGTTCTTCAAGACTTAATGGGGTTTCTTTGAAATGTTCTAATTCCTTGAATTGGAGTCCTTGATCATCTCTAGACTGGGAGCCAGTATCAGTTTCTCTTGTCTTATTTATTTCCTCGGGGGACAACTGGGTCGTGTCTTCAGATTCAGGCGATTGGTTCATATCCATCATAATTCTCTTCCTCACTTGCTTTCGATTTTAGCATAAAGGAACCGCGACGTCATTTTATCTGTTTACCAACCGAACTACCAACCTCGCATATAATAGGAGCGTGAACATCGGTCCCTTTTTCAGCAGTGATGCCATTGGTCTTACCCTGGCTGCTGATCAGCAATTCCTTGAGACACCGGGCTCATTTGATGCTGTCTGGCAGTTGGAGACAGAAGAATGCGCTTCTGTCAGCTTATTAAGCACGCTGGGTTTGCAGGCCCGCAGCTTTCAGATCATGCCCCAGGTGAGCATTAACAAGGTCACCCAGGAAAGGATCCAGGATTTCTTCTGTCAACCTTCTCTTGACCTGATATTCTCAAATTATGCCCGTCTGACGATTTCACCTGTTCAGGATGTGAAGGCAGTGGTCGAATTCTGGGTGCGCAGTGGCGATTGGGTGCAAGGGCGCATCAGCATCACCAACCATGGCGAAACAAACGCTGAAATAGGCGCAAGATTAGCCGCCAGGCTGATCACGCTGCAGGGCAATTCTGAGCTCAAACCCACCCGACAGGGTTATCAAACAATTCTGAAGGGTCAAACAGGCAACCTGACGGTCACTCTCGGTATGGAAGGTGGATCAAAAACAGTACTGAGCCCCAATCTGGCGCTGGAGCAAAGTAAGCATCTGGCTCCAGGAGAAAGCCTGCAAACCCTCTGGGAATGCGTTGTGCAAAAAAACAATACCGAGAATAACAATAGAAGTTACCCGGCCAATTGGGACGGTGAAATTGCCAGGCTGGAGGTAGCGAACCAGGCTAGAATGGTGCAAATCATTACCCCTCAGTCCAATTGGGATGCTGCCTTCTATTCCAACCAGAATCAGGCATTCCAACTTCTTCGGAAGGACGCCCAGGGACAAGTGAGCCCCGATCGGACCCGTGGAATTCACTCAGCTTTTACCCAAAGCGTACCTGGTGCCCGTTCAGGCATCTCTGCTATCGAGTTATGGCAGCTCATTGGCAGCCTATTGCCTGCCCAGGTTGAACTGTCAACAAAATTGCTTGCTGATTATGTGGAAAAAGCTTCCACAGATCTGAAGAGCAACCCGCATCTCGCTCTGCCCTTCCCTTGTTTATGTGACCTTACCTGGCGTGTGCACCAGGTTTATCAACAAAAGGACTTCCTGCTTGGAATCTATCCGGCGATAAAGGCATTGTGCCTGGCGTGGTTTTCCTTAGAAAACGATCGGGATCAGGATGGCTTCCCTGAATGGAGCAGTATTGAACAATGCGGGCTGATCAGTCTGCCAACTTTTGACCTGTTGGACGAAAACACTTTGGCTACGCGCATCAGCTTTACCGAGCAGATCAACCTGGCAAGCTTGCTTGCGATCGAGTTGGGAGAATTACGCAAAATCGCCCAGGTCGCAGATGATCAGTCAACCATGCTTGAGATTGAAAGTCATCTATACTCACTTAACACCTTCATCACAGATTTTGCAGATATGAACTACCAGAGCAGTTGCCTGGACCGTGAAACCCATTACTTTCATTCCGGTGAGATCCTTTTCAACGGCGACCTGCAGGCTTTCGGTGCAAAATCCATATACCTCTCGAAGCCAGCCCGCTTGAATTTACGCTTGAAACCATCTTCGCAGCTGAAAAAACCGTCTGTCTTTTATCTTCACGGAGAAAATGCAGAAGGCGAACAAGTTGTAGAACCGGTTGAACCTGCCAACCTGTTATGGCTCCCCGGCAGTTTCTTCTATACCACTACCCAGGTTTATGCCCGCATCGATAAAATCACCGATCTTAATCTCCGGGATTGCCATATTCAGATCCATCAAGCCAACCTGCAGAGCCATGATCTGGGCATTCTATTTTCTGCTCCAATAGAAAATGAACAGGAGCCAGACAGGTGGAACTTCAAGTCAGTCCTCGCAGCCACAAATTATGGACTGCCAGAGAATTTGGACACACAAACTGAGAAGAAAGTGGTCAACCTGGGCTGGAACCTCCTGGTTCTTGCCGACTTGATCCGCAAGGGACAGACAGATACAGCCTTCAAACTGCTCGGGCAGCTCCAGCAGGCACAAATCAACCACTTGCGTCTGGAGCACAACAACACCGATCGCTGGAACGCGCATAACGGTCGTCTTTTGGGGCTCCGCAACACGATCGGCGGGTTAATACCGGTCAGCCTGATTCTGGAGCTTGCCGGAGTTCGTATTTTGAACGAAAACAAGGTCACTATACGAGGGCAAAACCCCTTCCCCTGGGTTTTCAAGGTGCAATATCGCGGACTTGAAGTTACCCGGGACGGTAAGAACACGACGGTGCGCTTCCCAGATGGAACGATTGAACACCATTTTGGCGCTGCACAGAAAAACTTCGTCCATGAGACTGATCTGCCTGTTTCAGAATAATGGAAAATGGAAGTATGCGGCCTAACTTTGTTCGAATCCTGCTCTTCATCCTGATGCTCACGCTCCTGGCAGCCTGCCGACCCGAGAGCACTCCAACTTCACAATCAAGCCTTGCGCCTACTTTTAGTGAACAAGACCTGCTACAGACCTCGGTTGCCCAGGTCACTCAATCAGCTTTCGAAATTCTCGCCTTTCTGCCCACAGCCACAGCCACAAGTAAGGCAACGCCTCTGCCTGAGATCACACAGATAGCGACGATCGCCCGCAGCGCGACCCCCGAGCCCACGCCGACCAGCGATCAGCCCTGCAACAAAGCTGGTGCAGGTGTGCCATTTGACATCACTATTCCGGACGATACACCAATGTATGCCGGCCAGGAGTTCATAAAAACCTGGCGGCTGGTGAACCGTGGGAGCTGCAAGTGGACGAGATTATATAAATTGGTCTTCTATTCCCAGAATTCCATGGGTGCCCAGTATGAGCAATTTCTAAGTGGTGAAGTTCTGCCTGGCCAGGCAATCGACCTGAGCGTCAAGTTTTTTGCTCCTCTTGCTCCTGGCAGTTACCAGAGTAACTGGATGCTGCAGGACCAGGATGGCAACCTATTTGGCATCGGTTTCAATGCAGATGCGCCTTTTTATGTTAAGATCATTGTGACTAACGACCCCACTCCAACGCCGACTATAACCTTGACCCCTTCGCCGACACCATAGCAATTGTCGTTTGCATCTTTCCTGCAAATATTCTCTCTTTGAGATAAGATTAAGCCTGCTTAAAGGAGAAAATCATGTCTGAAAATAACCCGCTTGACCCTGAGAATATGGCTGGATACATCGAATCCCTGCCAACAGATTTAAATAACGCCTGGCATCAAGGTTTGGAAAAACCATTGCCCAGTTATCCCCAAATTCGAAAAATCTTGATCAGTGGGATGGGTGGTTCAGCGATTGGTGGCGACCTTTTCAGCAGCTATTTGTCCCCTTATGTCTCTGTACCCATCTTTTCCCGCCGGGATTATGGTCTGCCTGGCTGGGCAGATGGCCCGGACACATTGGTAGTTTGCTCATCTCATTCCGGTAACACCGAGGAAACATTAAGCAGTTTCCAGACCGCCAAAGAAAGAGGTTGTTCCTTATTGGCAATTTCTACTGGCGGCAATTTGCAACGGGAAGCATTAACTGCTGGGGTCACTCACTGGTATTTCAACCATAAGGGCCAACCCAGGACAGCGATCGGTTGGTCGTTTGGGTTGCTGCTCGCATTGGCTGAGCGCCTGGGTTTGATCCACCATCAACAAAAAGATATCGACAAAGCGGTTGCGATCATGAAAGAACAATTCCAGGTGCTGAAGCCTGAAAGCCCCCTCGTTCAGAACCCGGCAATGCGCCTGGCTGGGCAACTGCTCGGTCGTAATATTGTGATCTTTGCGGCAGGTGAAGTGGAGGTGATCGCCCGCCGTTGGAAGACCCAGATCAATGAGTTAGCCAAAGCCTGGGCGAGTTTTGAAGGCATCCCAGAGATGAACCATAACACACTGGCAGGCCTGCAATATCCTGATTCACTCTTTGAGAAAACTTCCGCCATTTTCCTGCGATCTGCTATCGATCATCCTCGCAATCAAAAGCGGATCGATTTGAGCATGCAATATTTCCTGGAAGCCGGCATTGCAGTGGATTCTGTTGTTGCCTTGGGAGATGGACGCCTGGCACAACTATGGAGCCTGCTGCAATTTGGCGACTATGTTTCCTACTACCTCGCACTGGGTTACGGCGTCAACCCTACTCCGGTTGAAGCTTTGAATGCACTAAAATCCGCGCTTTCAAAAGCGGAATAAGAGGTTCATAACGAATTAGTTATTCAAGCAATCTTCGGGCTTTTTCCCAAATCTGGTCAAACATCTCGACGGTCAGACGACCGGTTTGGGTGTTTTGCAGACTTGGATGGTAGGTGCACAGAAACCAGGGCAACTCCTTCAGGGGTTGATAGAGAGCTCCATGACGAAATGGAACCTCTTTCCGGGGAATGCCGGAATAACCTGGTAACTTGAGCAGGCTTTCTAATGCGACCTTCCCCAACAGCACAAACCCCTGGATATTCGGCATTAACGCAAGCTCAGCTTCAAGCCAGGGACGGCAGTTGTTGAGTTCTTCGGGAGTTGGTTTATTTTTTGGTGGAGCACATCGAGCCGAGGCAGTCAGCCAACAATCGATTAATTCCAACCTATCATCACGTTTTCTGGAAGTAGGCTGAGAGGCGAATCCAGCCCGATAAAGTGCTGAAATAAGAAAGTCCCCCGATCCGTCACCAGTAAACATCCTTCCAGTACGGTTTGCTCCATGCGCAGCTGGTGCCAGCCCCAGGATGAGCAAGCGCGCCTTGGGGTCGCCAAAGCCAGGTACCGGTTTACCCCAATAATCCCAATCCGTATAAGCACGCCGCTTAACCCGTGCGACCTCTTCCCGCCATGCCACCAGGCGCGGACACTTTCGGCATGCAATGATTTCTTGTTCTATTTTTTCCAGTTCTGTGACCATGAAAAAAAGTTTACCAGAGAATCTTACCTAAATCCTTAAATAGAAAGGCCGGATGAAGTCATCCGGCTCTTTATTTCACATATGAATCAGTTAGCGGGTAAACCCGAATTGTGTCTGCAAATACGCAAACAACATCCCATCAGATTGTACGATGCCAAAGTATTGCAGAATCACCCAGAGAATGCTCAACACGCCAAGCAGTACGCCCCAGGTCGCAAATCCACGACCGCCCTGACCTTCGTGCGCGATCTGCGATAATGCAATGGAGGATATTATCACAGCGATTATGCCTGGAACTGCGTAGATATTATAGAAAAACAATGCTACGATCGCCAGGATAAAACCAAGGATCCCCAGGACGTTTACGCCCTTGTCAGGGGCAGAGACCTGGGTCGTTCGCGATACTACCTTGGTCGGAATTTCAGTTAGTCCAGGTTCGGGGACATTTTGAACAGTCTCAGTTTCTTGAACGATTTGTTCAATGGGTTTTGGAACTTGATTTTCAGTCATTTTTATCTCCTTAATTCATTCAGGTAAAAATCCGGATTATTCACTTACCTAATGATGCCTTCTTTTATCCGAAAAATACAATGTGTGTACAACCTGGCGAGAATCGAAAACAACATCAAAAAGCCACCCCAAAAAATTGAGGGTGGCTTTTAAGATTTTTCGAGAAATTTTAGTTAGCGCTTGAACGCCAGGGCATTCCAGCCGGCATATTCTGACGTGAGGTCGAGTTCCTGCTCGATGCGCAGTAACTGGTTATATTTGGCAACCCGGTCAGAGCGGGCTGGGGCACCGGTCTTGATCTGGCCCATATTCATGGCAACTGCCAGGTCAGCGATGGTGCTGTCTTCAGTCTCACCGGAGCGGTGCGAGCAGACTGCCCGCCAGCCATGATTCTGAACCATGCTGACAGCTTTCATTGTCTCGGTCAATGAACCAATCTGGTTGACTTTCACCAGCAGAGCATTGCAGGCTTTTTCTTCGATTGCTCGGGCAACACGAACAGGGTTGGTCACCAACAGGTCATCGCCAACAATTTGCAGGCGGTGTCCGTTGCGTGCGGTGAAGTTTTTCCAGCCTTCCCAGTCATCCTGGGCGAATCCATCTTCGATGGAAACGATAGGGTATTGATCGATCCAGTTGGTCCAAAAATCGACCATTTCATCACTGGTCAATTTACGGCCTTCTTTTCGCAGGTTGTAGAGTTTGGTATCTTCTTCGTAAAGTTCAGAAGCAGCCGGGTCAAGTGCGATTGCGACATCGATACCTGCTTTGTAGCCAGCTTTTTCAATGGCTTCCAGGATCAGTTCAACTGCTTCATTGTTTGCTTTGAGCGCGGGGGCAAAGCCGCCTTCATCACCGACCAGGGTGATATATCCGTGGGCTTTGAGCACGCCTTTCAGAGAGGCATAAATCTCAGCACCCCAACGCAAGCCTTCTGCGAAGGTTTCAGCACCGAGCGGCATGACCATAAATTCCTGGGCATCCGTACTCTGCCAGCCAGTGTGCGCACCACCATTGAGAATGTTCATCATCGGGACGGGCAGAACATGGGCATAAACGCCGCCAAGGTAACGATAGAGTGGCAAACCCAATGAAGCAGCTGCAGCTTTGGCAACTGCCAGGCTGGTACCCAGAATTGCATTGGCGCCAAATTTCGACTTGTTGGGAGTTCCATCCAGGTCGATCATCAATTCGTCGATCTCTTTTTGCTCAAGCGCGTCCATACCAAACAGTTCATCAGCGATTTCTTCGTTAACATGTTCTACGGCTTCCAAAACGCCTTTGCCGTTGTAGCGATTTTTATCACCATCACGTAATTCCAATGCTTCGTGAATGCCGGTGGATGCTCCGGAGGGAACTGCTGCCCTTCCAAAACTTCCGTCTGCCAAAACTACTTCCACTTCCACTGTCGGATTACCGCGGGAATCTAAGATTTCAATAGCATTGATAAATTCAATTGTTGTATCCATTTTCTGTGTCCTTTCCTATATTGGAGTTATTAAAAGTATATCTTATTCTCATTGGGTCAAGCCTTAAATCCTAACGAAATGATCTGGTCCGGTAATCCTTTTTGTTGGCAGGCTGCCCGAATCAAGCCCAGGAAAAGAGGATGTGGACGGTTTGGCCGGGAAAGGAATTCGGGATGGAACTGGCAGGAGATCATGTAAGGATGGGCGGGGTTTTCGACGATTTCGACCAACGTGCTGTCCGGAGATTGTCCGGAGAATTTCAGGCCATTCTCCTGCAGGGTTTCCCGGTATTCGTTGTTGACTTCATAACGATGACGGTGGCGTTCTTCAATTAAATCCTGGTTATAAAGGCTCTTTGCCAGTGTGTTTTCCATCAGATGGCAGGGGTAGAGACCGAGCCGCATTGTACCGCCCAGTTGATCCAAATCTTTTTGTTCACTCATCAGATCGATCACCGGATGTTCGGTCATCTTGTCGAATTCTGTCGAGTTGGCATCTTCCCATCCGAGCACGTTGCGGGCAAATTCAACCACCATTACATGTAACCCAAGGCAAAGACCGAGATAAGGAATATTGTTTTCCCGGCAGTAGCGGGCTGTACGGATCTTGCCTTCCACACCCCGGCTGCCAAAACCACCAGGCACTACCACGGCATCCAAACCTTTCAAGTGATCGTCGAGGTTTTCACACTTCTCCAGGTCAGCCGAAGAAATCCAATCGATATCCACATCCACACCATAATAAAGAGCGGCATGCTTCAACGCTTCTCGGACGCTCAAGTATGCATCATGTAATTCAACATACTTTCCGACTATCCCGATTTTGACTGACGGCTTCTCTTTTTCCAACTCGTCCACCATCCAACGCCAGCCGGCTAATTCCGGCTCATGCTTAGCCTCAAGCCCTAATGCTTTCAGCAGGTTGTCGGCTACATGATTCGCTTCAAGTTCCAATGGTATCTGGTAAAGCATATCCAGGGTAACCAGGGGGACGACGGCTTCCGGTTTGACATCGCAGAATTTTGCGATTTTATGGGTGAGGTCCTTCTCTACCGGGAAATCGCTGCGGGCAATGATCATATCTGCCATGATGCCAATCGATCGTAACTCCCTCACAGAGTGCTGGGTAGGTTTTGTTTTGGATTCTCCGGTTGCTTTCAGGTAGGGCACCCAGGTGATGTGGACGAAAGCCGTATTTTTTTCACCAAGGTCGTTTCGCATTTCGCGGATCGCTTCCAGGAAAGGTTGGCTCTCGATGTCGCCAACCGTGCCACCAACTTCGACTAGTGCGATCTCAGCATCGCTGGTGCGTCCCAGCAGACTGATGCGGCGTTTGATCTCATTTGTGATGTGGGGAATTACCTGGATCGTGCCTCCCAAATAATCGCCCCTTCGTTCGCGTTGAATCACTTCTTCGTAGACCTGACCGGTTGTCACTGTGCTGGTGCGTTTCAGTCGCAAATCACAAAAACGTTCGTAATGCCCTAAGTCGAGATCGGTTTCTGCGCCGTCGTCGAGTACATAAACTTCACCATGTTGGTAGGGGCTCATGGTACCTGGATCAACATTGAGATAAGGATCGAGTTTTTGTACCGTAATGGAAAAACCGCGGGATTTCAGCAATCGCCCCACTGAGGCAGCTGTCACGCCTTTGCCCACAGAAGAGAGTACTCCACCAGTAAAGAAAATGTACTTTGTTGTCATAAACACCTCAAAATGCTTTTAAATAGAAGGGAGGGCTGTTTACCCCAGCCCTCCCCGGAAACATCTAAGCTACTTCAAAAATTACAAAACGCTTATTCATCCCTGTCGCTTGCACTGCTGAGCTTATTGGTCAGTGTGCGCTCGTAGATATCTTCAGCTTCCGAATCCTTGTTCTTCTGCTTTTTGATTCGGCTGGCAATTTGAGGTCGGCGTTGTTCAGCGCGATCCATTGCTTTTCGCATGGCAATTTCCATGAAAGTAGGATCAGGAATGACTTCTTCTTCCACTTCCTCGACTACATCTTTCTTACCCTTGCCTTTTCGTTTGGGTTGAGATACTTCTGCCATGATTTCTTCCGGACTTTCCTGCAGGGCTTTCATGCTGAGCTTGATCTGCTTTTTACGGCGGTTGACTTCCAGTATTTTCACATCGACCTCGTCGCCAACTTTGACGACTTCGGATGGAAGGCGCACAAAATTATGAGAAAGCTCGCTCACATGCACCAAACCGGGACGTTCTGCACCGATCTCAACAAAAGCACCAAAGGATTCCAGGCGAACAATTTTTCCCTTTACGACCATATCTGGGGCAAGTTCGCGCCATTCATACATCAGAGGTTCACGCATCGTGAGTTCGTAATGATCTTTCAGAACTCGTTTGACCCATACAGTGATCACCTGGTCAACTTTTAAAGTCTCATCCAGATTGGTCACGATATTGTCTTTATTTTCCGGGTCTACTACTTGGGAGACATGTAAAAATGCAGGTAATTGAGAGCCAATATCTACAATTGCTCCTTGTAGTGTGGTCTTCAACACCTTCCCTTCGAACTTTTGTTTCGCAGTTATGGTTTGATTATTAGTGGTTGAATCGACAGGGTTTTCCATTATTTACTCCCAAAGGGTTATATTCACAATGTATTAGTATACACTTTCGCTGAAATTTCGTCAACAATCCCGTTCAAATTGATAAATATTGTTTGAACTAAATTAGTATATCGTAATTTGTATCGAATTAGGAAGCATCAAGACCGCTGCAACGATCAGAAATTGTCCTATATGATAAGTAAAAATGATCCAGAACTTATACTTTGGCAATCGGCGATCCAGTTTATCCAACCCGATCATCAAATCGGAGACAAAAAACAGCATCCCACCAATTCCTGCCAGAATAGCTGATAGATCAGACCAACCTGGGCGTGCCAGGCAGAGCAATGCGCTGGTTGCCATTGCCAGCACAAGAACTCCGTAACCTTTAAAGAAAGGCAATAAGAATTTATTGACCTCACTCGTAATGGCGAACCGGTCGATCGTCAAGAAGATAATCAAAATCCCCGCCAGGAAGCCAAAAATTCCGATGATTAGGTATGGGGTCCGTGGGAGTGTAGCGTTAAAGCCCAAAATGTAGAAAACATGCGCTAACGAAAACGCTCCCATACCAGTGATAAACCAACGCGTTCCCCGTGGAATCAAAAAAATATCTCCCAATAAGGAGAAAATCAGACCAAGGAGAAAAGGTAAGCGGGTTGGGCTGAATGCACCCTCAAGAAGAAAGTAAATAATCAGCCCAAGCAAAACCAGCGGCTTGGTACTGTAATAAACCTTCAGGCTTCCCCGCCAGCTCGCAATCCAATTGGCAAGTGTGAAATTACCACCTAGAACAAGTGTAGCAGGACCGACCCATTCAGGCATCCTTGGCACCCGCCAACCCAATTCTGCTCAAGAAAGCGGGATCGTTCTTCCAATCCTTTTGTGTCTTTACCTGCAGGTCAAGAAAGACTTTCATATTTGTCATTTCTTCGATGGCCAGCCTTGCGTCGGTGCTGATCTTGCGGATCATCGCTCCCTTTCTACCGACGACAATCCCTTTTTGGGCTTCGCGTTCAACATAGATGGTGCCATGGATGTAGAGCACATCATTCTCCCTTTCCTTATATTCATCCACTTGCGTGGCGATACTGTAAGGAAGTTCGTCGTCGAGATTCTCCATGGCAGCAGAGCGGATCAGTTCTGCAGCGATATCGCGTTCAAAATCTTCAGTCACCTGATCCGGGGGATAATATTCTGGTCCGACAGGCAGCAGCGCATGCACTTTTTCAATCAATTTTGGCACTCCTTTGCCAAATCTTGCAGAGATTTCAATCCCGGGATCTTCAGGGAAAAGCGCCTGGAAGGCATTTTTGTTTTGGGATGCCTGCCCAGGTTCAGCCAGATCACTCTTGTTGAATACTAAAATGACCTTCTGTGTGCTTCGCTTTTCTTTGATCAGAGCCGCGAGCTCGCGATCGAGTTCATCGGGTTGCTTGCTGATGTCAGCGATGAAGAGCAAAATATCAGCATCTTCCAGGGCATATCTGACTTCGTTATTAATGAACTGGCTTAACTTGTCTTTGGCATTGTTGAGTCCGGGTGTATCGGTGAAGATCATTTGGTAATCATTGGTAGTCAGAATCCCCAGTTGCCGGCGACGGGTCGTTTGTGGCTTAAAAGAAACACCTGCGATTGGCTGACCCATTAGCTGATTGAGCAACGTACTTTTGCCGGCATTGGGTTTGCCTACCAGTGCGATAAAACCTGATTTGAAGTCTTCGTTTTGTGTTTCCAATCTACCTCATTTCCTAAACAACACTTTTCCATTAACAAATTTAAGCCCTTCTAATTCGAGCAAACGCTGTTTCGTTCCGATTTCACCTTCAGCAGAATAACCGTGCATAGAGCCGTCTGATGCTACCACACGGTGGCACGGTACCACCAGCATAAAGGGATTACGCGCCATCGCGCCGCCAGCTGCTCGTGCCCCCCGTGGGCTGCCAGCCATGGTTGCCAATTCTCCATAGGTAATCACTTCCCCAAATGGGATCTGGGAAGTAACCTGCAGCGCTTTCAGTTGAAAAGTGGTCATTCCAGAGTAATCCAGCGGCAAGTTGAATTCCTTTAGAGTACCTGAAAAGTACGCATCTATTTGTGTTTGAGCTTCTTCGAGAATCACAGAGGGGGATGATTCCGAAACACTATCCTCTTTCTTGTTATTCAGGAGAGTGATATTCGTCAAACCTGTCTCATTAGCGCTCACACGCAACGTACCAATTGGGGTATTAATGTCTTTATAGGTGTCCACAACAAACTTCTCCTGATTAAATCGTAGGGTAATCGTAGGTTAAACGTCAAGTATTGACGATGGGTTTATTGTAATATAAAGTCGTAAGGGCGACTTCTCTTCTTCTTCTCCTCCTTAATACCCTAATGCTGCGGTCGGCGTCCGCAGCATTAGCTCGTTAAAAGTCAAGTTCTTTGTTTAACTTTCGTACGGCTGGGGCTTGACTCCAGCCGCTAGGTTCGTTCAGGTGTCTTTTGGCGGAGGGAGTTAAACCCCCTCCGTACGGCTGGGGCTTGACTCCAGCTACTTTGTTTGACCGGTCAAAATTTAGAAGTAACAAGTACTACTCACATTCATCCCAGCATCGTTACCCCCTCTGTACGGCTGGGCGTTTTGTCCAGCCGGGTAAACCCGTTCAGAGCAATTACCACGTACAGAATAGACCGGCTGCTCTCCTGCATTAACCTCCTTTCTGCGATAAAATCAAGGCAGTCAAAAAAACCTGGAGTAATAATGAAAAATCAAGAAACCTACCCCATCACCATCGCTGGTGTTGAAAGAAATCTCCCCCTTTTCGAAGTCAAACCAGGGCTGCGCATTGCCATCCTGAACATTTTAGGGGATGTTGAGCTGGTGGATGCCTGCGCCTTAGAACTTAACCGCCTGCTGGCAGACACTGACTATGACGTAATTATCACTCCCGAAGCTAAGTCGATTCCACTTGCCCACATGCTGTCAAAATTGAGCGGTAAGCCCTACATCGTGCTGCGTAAAGAATATAAACCCTACCTGGGCAATGCCATCTCCACTGAAACCTTATCGATCACAACTGGCAAACCGCAAACCCTCTTCCTCGACGAAAAGGATATCGACATGCTCAAGGGGAAACGGGTTGTCTTGCTGGATGATGTCATCAGTACTGGCTCCACCCTGCAAGGCTTGCACCTTGTGATAGAAAAAGCCGGTGCGACCACGGCACGTGAAGTCGGCATCCTGACCGAGGGCAATCGGGCTGAATGGCGCGATATTCTCTCACTTGGGCATCTGCCTCTTTTCTACGGACCTGAAAAAGAATGCTGATTCGGGTTGGGATGGAAGAAGACCCAGGCAAGCGCTATACTGCCTGGGCATTGGACTTTCCAGGCTGTTTCGCAAACGGTAACGACCAGGCAGAAGCTTTGCTGGCTTTGCCTCGGAAACTATTGGAGTTTGACTATTGGGTCAGGTTGCATACTGACCAACCCTGGTTCCATTTGGATGGGCTGGATATGCATATTGACGAGACCTATAAGGTTGCTCGCGTCAACCTCCAGGGTGAAGAATATGAGATCAATGCTTTTTTTCGAGACGATTTGCGTCCATTAACGGACCGGGATGTAGACCAGGCACTGCAGGTTTTGCATTGGCAACAGGAAGAATTACTGGCTGGACTCGAATTTGTGAATGAAGATAGGCTTAATCAGATTGAAGTTGGTCAACGCTGGAGCATCCTGGGGATTGTGCGTCACCTGGCGTTTGCAGAACTCTGGTACCTGAAAAATTTTGGTTTGCCGACAACTACAATCCCGCAAGATACAGAACCGATTTCAGTTCTAATGCAAAGCCACAAGGCTGTTGTCAATACCTTAGCTTCATTGGTGGATAATCCGAGCATAACTGAGTACGCCCAGGAGCGCTGGTCAGCTCGCAAACTGTTGCGTCGCATCCTCTGGCATCGCCGTGTTCACATCGACCATATTCGTCAACTTCTTGGTCTTATTTGATGGTGGAACAGGTGTAAGTAACCTTCTAGAGACCGTGGTACAATTTCAACAAGCATCAAAAGTGGTTCCGATCCAGACGAGAATAGGAGGTGTTAAATGGAACGGAAAAACAAGTTAGTATATGTCTATGTGATCATTAGCTTAACTGTGTTCTTGTTAAGCGGAAGCATTGTTAAAGCACAAGACGTCCCCCCATCAACCTCCACAACTGAACCCGTTTTCACGTTAGAATGGTTGAATAACCCTGCTCAGATTCCATCACTTGAAATGCTGGAAGAATTATTAAAAATTCAGGTACAGTGGCAAATCGGAGAGTGGGCACACATTACTATAAAAGAATATCACAACCCCATTCAAAACCTGACTTACGATTTTGCAAACACCGTACCCGAAAATGTGACCACTGAAATTTGGTACAATCTCGATCAAAACGGTAAAGTGATAAAGACAGTAAATCAAATGTGGTCAGAAGAATCACTGCTGCTCCGTGAGCAGATAGCAAGCACCGGAAAAAGTCTGAACACCTTTACCCACGAGCAAGCTACATTTGTCCCCTTTGAGCCCGATTATAATATGGGCATTAACATCGACCCCAACAGACTCCTGGACCTGCCAGGAACAAACCAGATAGAATCTGGTGAGTTGGATGGAGTGCCGGTTTTTATTTTGACCAGTGAAACCTCATTTGAAGGAAATGTGAGCATAGGTGACCAATATGCCAAGGCAGGCACAACCCTGGCTTACTTTGATAAAACTAATGGTTTGCTTTTGCGCTCAACTAGTTTGGTAACTTTGGTAGATGGCAACGACCTAATCCTAGCGGACTATCTGTATGAGTTTAATCTCAATGCCACACCGTCATTAGAAGTGCTCCAGAAGGTGAGTTTGTGAAAACATTGAAGTTCATCTTCGTAATATCAGTGATCATTCTGCTCGCAGGCACGTTTGTTTCTGTAAACGCAGGCAGTGGACAGGTTAGATATAGCGCAGTAGATGAAATTAGCACATTTTCGCAGAAACGAATTCTTCAGGTTTCCGCAGGGTGGTACGCATACAATTCGAGTCAAGCAGCTTCCCAGATCGAAAAAATCGGATTAACTATTGCGTCAGCCTACTGGATCTGCCCCGATGGTTCAATAGGTTATCAGGTTAATTCTTACAATCAATACCGGTTAAATTCGATTGGTTTTGATTTGAACTATGCATATCTCCCAAACACTTACAATACCTGTGGCGCTGTAAACGAGTATGCAGGGGGAAATCACTATTATGAGAATAACCAACTCGTAGATTTTGTGTTTGCTGAACATGCAGAATAAACCCTAAACAACAATCCTCCCACACTTTGATGCTATTCGAGAGGCTGTTTTATGATAAAATGGCCTCTTTCATTTTCAGATTGCAACGCAGGGACGGGTTTTGGGCGGAAACTCCCCTCATGATCTTTGTCACCCTGCCTTAACTTGTGCCATTGAAACCCATGGGTGGGTTTTGATACAAAGGGTTTCTTACATCCTGAGTTCAGAACATGCCTACTCAACACGTCTATGGCATTGATGGAGCAATGGTTGGGGGAAACGCTGTATCGAAAGATATTTTAATTTCAAATCAATTTCATTTCTTCACAACGTGTAGATTTTTGATATAATAAAAAATCGGCGTTAAATCGCCGTAATGCTTAATTTACGCGTGGGGTTCCATGCAAGACAACAGGAAGGTCTAAAAAATGAAAGAATTCTCAACCACAAACGTTCGCAATATCGTTCTTGCTTCGCACAGCAATTCGGGCAAGACCATTCTCGTGGAGAATTTACTAAATTTTACTGGAGCCACCACCCGAATCGGCAGCATCGAAGACGGTACAACCGTCTCTGATTTCGACGATGAAGAAAAGCGCCGTCAAATTTCGCTTTTCACCTCGGTTTTGCCGGTTATTTACAAAAATATCAAATTTAACTTCCTTGACACCCCCGGCTACACAGATTTTGTCGGTGAAGTCGTTTCCGCAATGCGTGTTGCAGACCTTGCCCTGATCCTGGTTGATTCTGTTGGCGGTCTGGAAGTCGGCACTGAAACCGCATTTGAACTTGCAGACAAATTCAAGATGCCAAAAATCGTGGTCATCAATAAAATGGACCGTGAAAATGCCAGTTTCGAAAAAGCCCTCGAGTCCGTTCGCAACGGCTTAAATGACGTACGCTTGATCCCCATGCAATTGCCCTGGGGTGAAAAAGCCGATTTCCAGGGCGTTATTGACCTGGTTACGATGAAAGCACACAAGGGCGACGGCAAAACTGCCACCGAGATCCCTGCCGATCTAAAAGACGCAGTTGAAGAAGCACGCATGGTCATGGTTGAAGCTGCAGCCGAAGGCGAAGATACGCTCCTCGAGAAGTACTTCGAAAATGGCGATCTGACCACTGAAGAAATCATGCAAGGTCTTCGCAAAGCCATCCAGGAAACCAATATCGTTCCCGTTCTGGTCGCCGCTGGCGGTCGCATGATCGGTATTGCCCCACTCATGGATACACTGCTCGCGCTGGCACCCAACCCGACTGAGCTCCCTTCCGTGATTGCCCACGCTCCGAAAGGCGATGTGGAATTGAATTACTCCGATTCCGGACCCCTGGCAGCTTATGTTTGGAAGACGACTGCTGATCCATTTGTCGGTCGCCAGACGTACTTCCGTGTTTATTCCGGGACGATGAACTCTGACACTCGTGTTTGGAACGCCAATAAAGGCGAAGAAGAACGCCTGGCTGGTGTACAGGTTCCTTATGGAAAAGAAATGCAGCCAGTTCCTGTAATCCACAGCGGCGATATCGGTGCTGTTGCCAAACTGAGTATTACCACTACTGGCGACACGCTGACCACCAAGGAACAAAACCTGACTCTGCCTATGCCCGCTTATCCCCATCCACTTTACCGCGTTGCAATCACCCCTAAGACCCAATCGGATGCCGCCAAGATGAGCCAAACCCTGACCCGCCTGGCAGAAGAAGACTTAACCTTCACCTGGGAGATGGAAGCTGCCACCCACCAGACCCTGATCTTCGGTATGGGTGATCAGCACATCGATGTGGCCGTCAAACGTGCCGAACAGAAATTCCAGCTTAACCTGGATTTGCACGAACCCAAGGTGCCTTACGAAGAGCACATCACCAAGGAAGCCAGCGCCATGTACCGCCACAAGAAACAGACTGGTGGCTCCGGTCAATTTGGCGAAGTTCATTTGAAGGTTTTCCCCATCCAGGATGAAGATTTCACCTTCAGCAACGATGTTTTTGGCGGCGCAATTTCCAACAACTACATGGGTCCAATCGAAAAAGGTATTCGCAATGTGATGAAAGAAGGCGTTGTTGCTGGTTATCCTGTCCACAACGTCGGTGTTTCCGTCTTCGATGGTAAGGAACATCCGGTCGACTCCAAGCCTATCGCATTCGAAATCGCTGGTCGTGAAGCCTTCAAACTGGCTTTCAAAGATGCCAACCCTGTGCTCTACGAACCGATCATGAAAGTGGTCGTACACATGCCGGAAGCGAACATGGGCGATATCATGGGCGATCTCAATACCCGCCGTGCCCGCGTGCAGGGTATGGGTTCAGACCGCGGTCGCTCGACCATTACTGCTGAAGTCCCCTTGTCTGAAATGATGCGCTACACCACCAATCTGCGCTCAATGACCGGTGGTCGTGGTACTTTCACCATGGAGTTCGACCATTACGACCTGGTTCCCACCCACCTGGCACAGGAAATTATGGACGCCCGGCAGAAGGAATTGCACGAAGAATAGTTGCGGTTTCTATCCGAAAGATTTTGAAAGAGGTTGGCGCTTGCCAACCTCTTCTTATTATCTTTTACGGTCAGGAATAACCTCGATCGTTTCGCTAAACCGATACTGTGTGACCTAGAAAACTAAAAATTGAGCGGTATCTCGTATTCCACGAGTTGGGTAGATTCTGTGAACCCATAGTCTATCAGGTTCTCTCTCGGAACCCAAGCTTTCAGTTCATAAAACCCGCCCCATTTGGTGTAATAGACGAAACGCACCTCAGCGCCATCTTCCTTAATTGTCACAATCGGTTCAAGGTCAATTCTGCGGGCAAGAGCTTTCTGTTCATCAGTAAATCCAAATTCACCGTAGCTTGTAAACGCTTCGTATTCCATATTAAACATATCAGGATCGACCCATTCAAGAATTAATTCCAATTGTTCGGATGTTGCTACTGGTCTGCCATCATTGTAATTGGAATGCCAATACAAATAGAATTGTTCATACATTAACTCAAAAGTTAAAAATTGCAGATAACCCAGATCAGTGCCATCGTGTTCCATCTGGTTACTGGCATAACAACTATCTGCCCGCGACTCTGCGCATTCTGGTCTGGCTTGCGCAAACTCCGAAAAACTTCGATAAGGGATTTCGCCTTCCTTTTTTGCATATACCACCGGGAACCCTTCCAGATTACTTGTGAGATAAACAAATGCCAGATCGTAACCAAGCTGCATACTCAAGTGATCCAGGACAGTAAAAATCTCGTTCGGATCAAAGAATAACGTAGGGTCTTCGATAATTGTTTCCTCTTCATCATTACTGAAATCTTCTGGCAATTCCTGGGCAAGAAAAAGCGCCTTTAGTTCAAGGATATCCTGCTGCCATTCCTGAGCCAGAGTACTCGGAGTGACATTGTAGGTATAAGTCGGTTCTACTGTTGGGGTATCAATCTGTGTAGGTATAACAGTCTCTACCGCGACAGTCGGTTCGGATCTTGTCGGTGTCAGGGTGTTTGTGGGGACTGTGGTTGGTTCGCTGGTCGCTGTCGATCCTGTGATGGAAATGGAGGTTGATGTGGTTGCTTGATTTTCAAAAATATCCTCATCCATAATGCATCCAGAGAGCATAAGAACGATGATCAATAGCATCAGAAAGATTCGTTTCATGTTTTCCTCTTCTTTCTCTTCAGCTGTTATCAAAGATCGCGTATCGATGGTTATATGGTAATTATACAATACAAAATGGACACATACACACCATTTGTTGATAATAATAAAGTGGGATAGAGTCGAATCATGCTTTTAACCGTATCACGACTCTGGACCTGGAGGAACGCCTTCCTAAACATTCGAAGCGGAATAAAGTATATTGACCTGTGTGTAGTGAGGATTCGCTGCTCTGAGGAGGGTCTGACAAGCAAGAGTTAGGTCAAACCGCTTCAAAAGTATATTGATGGTAATCGCAAACCGGCTTATAACCGATCTCCTGGTATATTTTGTTACTGGTGGGGTTGGCGAGGTCAGTGAAGAGGTTGGTCAACTGGTAGCCTCGTGCAAACATTTCCCTGGTAACTTCAGCGACCAGTGCCCGGGCATATCCTCTTCTCCGAAATTCAGGGGGTGTGTAAACTCCGCTGATGCAGATACCTTTTATCTGCGGGCGTACTGCTGTGGTGATGCTCACGATCTGGTCGTCAACCACCCAAAAAAAGGTGCGACTCAGGCGGATACTTTTAAGAGCACCTTCAGGTGTTGCTGGGCTCCCCGGTAGTCCCACTAGTTCATCACGCATGGCGTTGAGCATGTCGCAGACAATTTGAGCATCACTTTCTTTGGCTACGCGCATCCTCCCGGGCGGATAACCAAAATCTTCAATTTTTTTCAGCTCGTATGCACGCAAGTTTGTATTGATTCTTGTCTCTAGCCCGGTTTTCTGCTTCCAGATCAGTGCGAATACATCGCTTGCCTGCGCTTCACCGTTAACTCCCAAGATCTGCCAGTCGCTCTTGATCAAGGCATCAGCAAGCGTTTCAAGTGCTTCTGAATTAACCGGGTCGCTGTGCAGAATCATCGGGAAGGGCGGAGTCATAATCGCCATGGCGGCATTTGCGCCCTGTTCATCAGTCACAATTGCCAGCATTGGATCGTTTTCAGTATACGCATGAATGTCATCCTTCAAGCGAAGAGCCAGACCCAGTATCAGGTTGTTGCGGGTTCCGTCTATCGAGAGATCGGTTAAAGCCTTCCCGAGGAAGTCAACTGCGTTTTGATAGAAAACAACTTTGTATGTCATGATAGACCCTCTGTTAAGATCCTGTTTTTCACTCAAAATGTTTGTAAATGTTCATGATGACAGGCTTCAGTCCCGCTCTACAAAATCCTTCAGAGGGTTGCTACGGGATGGGTCTCGCAGGCGTCGCAAAGCGGACGATTCGATCTGACGGATGCGCTCACGGGTGAGTCCAAAACGCTGGCTGACCTCCTCCAGCGAATGATACACACCATCTTTCAACCCGAATCGGAGTTCTAATACTTCGCGCTGTCGATCGGTAAGGGAATCCAGGGTTTCACGAACGGTATCCTTTAAGGCATCGCGCAGCAACTCATCGATCGGTTCTTCAGATTCCAGGTCTGGGATGTAATCTGCCAATACACCATCCTCAGTATCGCCGACCGGGCTCTCCAAAGAGACAGGTTCCTCGGCCGATTTTAGGACCGCTTCGACTTTTTGGGTGGCTTCATCCCAGCGGTGCAGCAAGCCGGGGTCAGCCAACTCTCGGCTTCCGCCTATTTCCAAGATATCCTGAACATCTTCATTCGACAAAAAACCGGATTTTACTGCCATTTCAGCAAAGGTCGGATCGCGGCCCAGCGTCTGCACCAGGCTGTGCTGGACCTTAACCAGTTTGCTGATCTGTTCGACAATATGCACAGGAATTCGGATGGTGCGGGCGTTTTCGAGGATGTAGCGGCTTATTGACTGTCTGACCCACCAGGTGGCGTAAGTGCTGAAGCGAAAACCTTTGGAGGGATCAAACTTCTTGATCGCCTTTAGCAGCCCCATATTCCCTTCCTGGATCAGGTCCATCATTCCAATTCCCCGGTTCCGGTAGCGCTTGGCAATACTCACAACCAGACGCAAGTTGTATTCCACGAATTTCTGGGTTGCCCATTCAGCATCATCGTTTATCTGGCTTACGCGTTCTGCAAGTTCGGAGTCTGGTGGAAGTTCTCCAAGCACCTGCCCTTGCAGGCAATCTTTACCTTCTTCATTCAATCGATCTGAAAGTGAGCCCACCCATTCACGCGGTAAGATGTAGGCATCCATGAAAAATCGCAGCAAATCGCTTGCCAGAACTTCCCAATGCTTGTCTGTACCCCATCGCGGGTCTTCGAGATAGTTTCGGGTATAAGACTCAGCTTTGGTGATTCCAACTCTATTCATCAATGAAGCTTCGGTCAAGACCTCATGGATATCCGGTGGGTCAACCTGCAGTCGTAAAGCGTCGCGCTTCACTTGTTCCCAGGTTGAACACAAATCCATGTACACGCTCTCTGCATCCAGGCTGTCATCCTCTTTTTGGTAAAGAGAAAGCTGTTGCTGTGCCTGGATCATGACCGAAAGGTGAAATTCATCCTTCGCGTCCAACAGGTAGGTATGCGAAATGTCTTTCAAGTAAAGCTGAATGGGGTCGTCTATAAACTCGATACTCTCATCAACATTTGATGTTTCTTCGGATTCGGGTTTACTGCCTTTTTCAGGGGTACTTTTGTTTTCATTTTTCGTTGGAACCATCATATCTCCTGCCGGTAGAATAAATACCCGGAATATTCCGAACTTTACCTGAGCCGCCAGATTCAGGACTGATCATCGCCTGGTCGACCTTTCGACGGTTCTCGATCAAATCGAGGTATAGCAAGTTTGCTTCTTCGCTGGAATAAGTTTTTTCTTCAGTTTCATTCTGCAGATAGTGGATATCCCGCAAACGGTCTTCAATATGGTTTTTGCGAAGGCGCAAGATGCTCCGCAATCGGTCTTTGAACAATTTCGATTGCGCATCAGTGAGTGATTGTTCTTCTGCGGGTGAAATCTGGGGCAGCTCGAATTCATCGCCTAAATTCATTTCAACAAAATCAGAGCTTTCATATTCAGTCTGGAAGAGGCTCTCTTTAACCAGTGTAAGGAGATGTTTCATATCCCCTTCCTGGAAATCTTCCAGGTTAAGTGCTTCCAGGTCAAACTGCGCTAAAAAGCGGTCGATCAGGTAGAGGGATTCGGGAGCGAGTACCAGGTATTTGAGGGTGAACTCTTCCAACGGGCGATTTTTTGCAGCGAGATTGATCGACTGCCTGAGGTTAACATCTGCTTGCTCCTCAGGAGTTCGGCTGCGCTTGCGTCGGTCATGTGAGACTATGGAAGCTTTCATTTGGAGACTGCGAACATCCACGCGAATCAAAGATGACAGACGCTGGCGGTAAGCTTCCCGTTCAACGGCACTGCCAACATCCTCGATCAGCGGTAAGACTTGCTCCGCAATCGTACGTTTCACCTTCGGATCAGCTAAATCCTGCCCTTCTGCGAGGTTATCCATCACATGGCTAACTACTGGTTTCGCTTCAGCAACGATTTTTTTCCAGGCGTCAGGGTTGTCCAGCACAACCTCATCTGGGTCTTTGCCTTCCGGTAAGGTCGTTACCCTGATGTCTGCTTTGAGATATCGTTCAATTCTCAGCAAGCCGCGCGAATTAAAATCGAGTTGCTCACCCTGGTCCATGGCTTTTCGGGCGGTTTCGAGCCCCCTCAGTGTGGCGTTCTGCCCTGCTGCATCCGGGTCGAGTGCAAGGATGATGTTGGAAGTCAACTTCTTGATCAATTGAAAGTGGGCTTCGGTAAGGGCAGTACCCATGGGTGAAACTGCATTGGTGAAGCCAGCCTGGTGCAGACCGATCACATCCATGTAGCCTTCCACGATCACAGCCTGCGACTCTGTCCGCATAGTGGCACGTGCCTGGTCAAGACCATAGAGCAGCCGACCCTTGTCAAATAATTCTGTTGCCGGTGAGTTGAGATATTTCGGGACATCATTCGGGTTCAACACCCGTCCACCGAATCCAGCCATTTTTCCATACATACTTCGGATCGGAAACATCAGCCTGTCCCGGAAACGGTCATAAACGCGACCGTCATCACCCTGGGAGAGCATTCCGGCTTGCAGGATCAGTTCTCGAGTGTAGCCCTTGGCAAGCAGGTGATCGAGCAGATGGCTCCAACCATCCGGTGCGTAGCCCAAACCCCATATCTTAATGGTCTCATCGGTCAACCCGCGCTGATGCAGATAATCAAGCGCTTTCTTACCAGGTATGGTTTCCAGCATCTGCTGGCGGTAGAAAGCCACAGATGCCTCCATGATGTCGAGCAGGATATCGCGTTCCTGGTCCTGTTTTTTATCTGCTTGTGTTTGAGGTTTGAGTGTCACCCCGGCTTTATCGGCAAGTTGCTTCAGAGTTTCCTGGAAATCGAGATTATCGCGTTTCATCACGTAGCCAAAAAGATCGCCGCCCTCGTTGCACTGCCCAAAGCAACGCCAGGTTTGGGAATCCGGAAAGACGACAAAAGCCGGTGTTTTAGTATTGCTGTGAAAAGGGCAGAACCCGATATAGTTTTTACCGGTGCGTTTGAGTTTCACGGTCTGACTAACTACATCAACCAGGTCTATGCGTTGTTTGATATCTTCAACTACTGTCATGGTTTCCCGATCTTATGGATAAGAGCATATTCAATTTTACCTTAGATGGCAGGGGAATTCATCTACATGAGCGTAATTGTAGAGTGGAATGCCAAGGCTCACAAAACAAACCTAAAAGTCATGTCACAAAACCGTTTGTAATGACTGGCGAGGGATACAAAGAAAGGGAGACCTTGCGATCTCCCTTTCTACTCTATTGATCAATTCTGACGTTAAATTTTTGAGCTTGACTTATTTTGTTTCGTGCTTTTCAGCTCTTCGTCAGCCTTTTCTGCAGCTTTATTCATCTCAGGCGGTTTCTGGGGATCCATCTTTGGGTCACTGGTGGGTTCCTTTGTCGCTGCTTCGAAGAATGCTTCTGCCTGGGGAGTAGAAGCCTTGGGACCAGCCCAACCTTCTGACGATTCGGCAGTGGTCGTAGTATCTGCCACAGGCACACCATCGATCAGGTTAAGTTTATAGCTCGAATAATCGAGGTTGGCCATCTGTGAATAGAGAGTCCATCGACGTTCGGCATCGATTTGAGCCTTCTTCATAAGTTCTTCAGCACGTTCTTCATCCTGGTTCAAGAGCATGCGATAGCGATTTTCGTTGTACGCATAGTCTGCAACTTTGATGGTAGGTTGCTTCGAGTCAAGTTGTAAAGGATTTTTGCCTTCCGCCATCAGGCGTGGGTCGTATCGATAAAGCACCCAGGCGCCTGAGTTCACAGCCAGTTTTTGCTGAACGAGACCTGTCTTCATGTCGAAACCTTGGTTGATACAGTGAGCATAAGCAATGATCAAAGAAGGACCGTCATAAGATTCTGCTTCGTTGAAAGCTTTCAGGGTTTGAGCATCACTGGCACCCATGGCGACACGGGCGACATAGATATTCCCATAGGTCATGGCAATTCTGCCCAGGTCTTTCTTGGGGAGTTCTTTACCATTAGCTGCAAATTTGGCAACAGCACCGAGCGGGGTTGACTTGGAGCTCTGACCACCGGTGTTAGAGTAGACTTCGGTGTCCAGCACCAGGACATTGACGTTTTTCCCGGAGGCTAATACATGGTCCAAACCTCCGTAACCGATGTCATAAGCCCAGCCATCACCGCCGATGATCCAAACACTCTTTTTGACCAGGTAATCGGCAATGTCATTCAGGCGAACGAGTTCATTGTAAGTGGATCCGGAGAGGATGCTCTTCAGTTGGTTTACGCGTTTGCGCTGCTCGTTGATACCCGTTTCGTCGCTCTGATCAGCATTTAGCAGGGCTTCTGCGAGATCTTTTCCGATGAAATCGGTATGTTTCGTAACCAATTCGCGGGCCATTTCTGTTGATTTGTCAACAGACAGGCGCATGCCCAAACCGAATTCGGCGTTGTCTTCAAACAAGGAGTTGGACCAGGCAGGTCCCTTGCCCTTTTGCCCCACAGCCCAAGGAGTTGTAGGTTGGTTGCCGCCATAAATAGAGGAACAACCGGTTGCATTGGCGACTACCATGCGATCGCCGAAGAGTTGGGTTGCCAGTTTGATGTATGGAGTCTCACCACAACCGCCACAAGCACCTGAGAACTCAAACAGTGGTTCAAGTTGTTGAGAGTTCTTGATATTGGTCGCTTTGACTTCCTCACGAGGTAACAAGGGCAGGTTCAGGAAGAATTCCCAGTTCTTGGCTTCAGATTCCCGGATGGGAGGTTGAGAGCCCATATTAATGGCATGTCGTCCTGGATTATTCTTGTCTTTCCCGGGGCAGTTTTCTACGCACAATCCGCAGCCAACACAATCTTCCGGCGCAACCTGGACAGTCCAGGAATAGCCTTCTTTCCATTCACGGAAGTTTGAGGGTTTGCTCTTGAAAGTTTCCGGTGCATTTTCAAGCAAAGCAGTCGGATAAACCTTGTTGCGGATGGTGGCATGCGGGCAAACAAACGAACAGCGACCGCATTGGATACACAGTTCAGGTTCCCAGATGGGGATCTCAAGAGCAATATTGCGCTTTTCCCAGCGGGTCGTAGCAGAAGGATAGGTGCCATCATCGGGCAATTTGCTCACAGGGATTTTATCGCCATTACGGGCGATCATTTCACCAAGCACTTCCTTGACAAACACAGGGGCATTTTCAGGGACAGGCTGGCGGCGATGATGCTGGCTGGTGACTTCCTGCGGGTAATCGACCTTATACAGATTTGCTACAGATTGGTCAACAGCGTTGAAGTTCTTCTGAACAACTTTCTCGCCTTTTTTACCATAGGTCTTTTCAATCGAATGTTTGATTGCCGCGATAGCTTCGTCGCGGGGCAAAACACCGCTGATAGCAAAGAAAGCAGTCTGCATAATTGTGTTAATACGGTTTCCCATGCCTGTAGCTTCGGCAACTTTGTAGGCGTCAATTACGTAGAACTGGATCTTCTTGGCGATCATGTCTTTCTGCATTTCGATTGGCAAGGTATTCCAGACCTCTTCTGTCGATGCAGTTGTGTTAAGCAAGAAAACAGACCCGGGTCGGGAGTATTGCAGCAGATCGAAACGATCGACAAAACTGACCTGGTGGCAGGCGAGGAAGTTGGCTTCACCGGCGGAAATAAAGTAAGGAGCGCGGATTGGCTGAGGTCCAAAGCGCAGGTGCGATACCGTTACGCCGCCGGACTTTTTCGAGTCGTACTCGAAGTAACCCTGGGCGTAGTTGGGGGTTTCTTCACCAATAATTTTGATCGAGTTCTTATTGGCACCAACAGTACCATCAGAACCCAAACCAAAGAACAGCGCCTGGATGACGCTGTCAGGCAGAATTTCGAAACTGGGGTCATAGTCAAGACTCAGGTTTGTGACATCGTCTTCAATACCAATCGTAAAGTGTGGCTTGGGTTGATCTTTTGCAAGATCGTCGAAAACGCCTTTGACCATAGCAGGAGTGAAATCTTTCGAAGAAAGACCATAACGTCCACCAGTCACATAGGGCATAGTAGCACAGGCAATGCTGCCGTCGTTCACACCACTGTTCAGAGCGTTGATGACATCCTGGTAAAGTGGTTCGCCAATTGAACCGGGTTCTTTGGTGCGGTCGAGGACAGCCACTTTCTGCACGGTTGCCGGGATGGCTTCTACAAATTGCTGAACTGGGAAGGGGCGATACAGTCTGACAACAATCACACCAACTTTTTCGCCACGTTCGTTCAAATATTTAGCGACTTCCGCGGCAGTTTCAGCACCCGAGCCCATGATCACAACAACACGGTCAGCATTCGGGGCGCCGTAATACTCAACCAGGTTATATTGGCGACCGGTCAAATCGGCGAAACGATCCATCTCTTCCTGGACGATGCGAATTGCTTCAGGATAGTAGCGGTTGACAGTCTCCCGGCCCTGGAAATAGGTGTCAGGGTTCTGAGCGGTACCGCGAATAAAGGGATGGTCTGGTGAAAGAGCGCGGGCACGGTGAGCCTGGATCATATCATCATTGATCATTTCACGCAGGTCATCATCGGTCAAACGTTCGATCTTATTGATCTCATGAGAAGTGCGGAAACCATCGAAAAAGTGAACAAAAGGAACGCGGGCTCGCAAAGTGGAAGCAGTCGCGATAAGGGCAATATCCTGGGCTTCCTGTGGAGAGTTGCTGGCAAGCATGCCCCAGCCGGTCTGGCGAACTGCCATGACATCAGACTGATCTCCGAAAATGGACAATGCCTGGGCAGCTAACGAGCGGGCAGATACATGGAAAACTGCCGGGGTCAATTCGCCCGCAATTTTGTACATGTTTGGGATCATCAGCAAGAGCCCCTGTGATGCAGTAAATGTTGTCGAAAGTGAACCAGCTTGCAGAGCACCGTGCACTGCACCAGCTGCACCACCTTCAGACTGCATTTCGATCACAGTAGGGACAGTTCCCCAGATGTTCGGTTTGCCTTCTGCTGCCCATTGGTCAGCATACTCACCCATGCCCGATGAAGGGGTGATGGGGTAGATGGCAATTACTTCGTTAAGCCTGTATGCCACATGAGCGGTTGCCTCATTGGCATCAGTCATTACCATTTCACGTTCCATATGTTTTCTCCTGTTTTGTGTAATAGGACTATTTCTCTTTTAACACAGCAAAATTAAGCTTCCAATCTCTTGGAAACTTCTAATCCATATTGTAACCCATAACGCGAAACCGGGCAGGACTAAATAGCTGGTGAGGCTTTCATTTTGGCATATTGCAGACTGGGTCAATACATGGAGTAGAATTTTAATGGAGATACAAAATGGATAGAGAAATTCAATTGGTTAAATTCGACAAAATGGTTTTTGGCGGAGATTGCCTGGGCAGGTTGGCAGATGGTCGGGCAGTTTTTGTACCCTTCGTTCTGCCGGGAGAAACCGCGGAAATCGTGATCACGGAATCCAAAGATCGTTTTGCCCGCGGACAAGTGGTCAGGCTACTCAATGAATCCCCGAACCGTATCCCGGCGCCCTGCCCTTATTTTGGAGTTTGTGGCGGCTGTCATTACCAGCATCTACTTTACAAGCAGCAGCTTGAGTTGAAAAAAGACCTGGTTATCGATCAGCTCCAGCGCATTGGCAAATTTACTGCCCTGCCAAATCTGGCAATTACGCCTTCTCCACTCCCCTTTGGTTACCGCAACCAGGCGCAGTTCCATCCAGCAGAGTCCGCCGAGAACAAGGGAACCTTGAGGCTGGGTTTCAAAAAGGCGGCTTCGAATGAGGTTTTGCCCATCGCCCACTGTCTGCTGATTCCGGATGATTTGAACGAACTGCTCTCTCAGCTTGAGCTGGAACCCGACTCTGGCATTACCCGTTTGGCTATGCGCAACGACAGTGATGGTGAATTGATGCTGGTTTTCGAAGGCGAAAGCGAAGATCCACCCGAACTGAGCATCGAACTTCCGGTTTCCTCTGCCTATATCAACCCTGATGGGCTAAGCTTTGCCCTCAGCGGCAACGACGCCCTGGTTTACACAGTTATGGGTAAGGAATTCCTGGTTTCACCGGAATCTTTCTTCCAGGTAAATCTGCCGGTAGCCGAAGAAATGATTAAGCATGTTCTTTCGATGATCGTGGGGCAAGAAAACATGAACATACTTGAGCTCTACAGCGGCGTCGGCCTTTTTACGCGCTTCCTGGCTCCTCACGCCAATCAACTGACTGCCATCGAAAGTTCACCCTCCGCCAACTTTGACTTCGTTTCCAATCTGGATGAGTTCGACAATGTCAGTCTATACGAAGGCGCGGTTGAAGAGATCCTGCCGGGCATCGTCCACCAGATCAAACCAGTCGATTTAGTAGTGCTCGACCCACCGCGCGCCGGCATGAACGCCAAAGCCCGCCAGGCTCTGATCGACCTGGCTCCCCAACAGATCATCTATATCTCCTGTGACCCCAGCACGCTCGCCCGCGACCTGAAGCACCTGGCAGAAGCCGGTTACGAGCTGCAAAATGTTCACGCCTTCGACATGTTCCCCCAAACAGCACATGTTGAGACGGTGGTTTTGATGTCAAGGGCTTAAAAACAGGTGTGAAAAACACCTTGATATATAGGCTTTTCAAGATTTTCCGGTCAAAAACTACAGTCAAGAATATACCTGATTTTTACTTCTAGGGAACAGGTCGAAACAAGCAAATTTCCTTGTGACAGAGCGATTTAGATGTTAGCGCTTTGTGAGTGGTCGATTTAGATGTCAGCCTTCGCGAGTGTACGATTTAGATGCTTTTTCGGAATTTTTTGAGCTTGAGTGGTCAGGTTGGATGTTGGGATAATAATTTGTGAAATAGGCTAATCAACATGGACGAAATATGATAATATATTTATTAGCCTTGGTGTTGAATTTAATATAGATACGTTTATTGGAAGAGATTGGGGTGAGTGGTAATGACAGAACATGACAAAGTAAGATTCGAAACTGTAAAATTTTTGCGCGGTAAATATCGGCTTGATGAAGTTGCAGGAATGTACTATGAGATTCCCTGTTTGAAATTTCGTCAAAATAAGAAGACCATTTTATCCATTAACCTACACGAGGATTACTATGATTTTCAAATCATTCTCGGCAAAGCTGAAAGAGAAAAATTTGAAGCCGTAAAGCATGAATTCCCGATTGAAATACAGGAACTTTATGACAGAGAACGTACACTGCACGATGGTAAATGGCTTTTAATACGTGTTGATGATTTGAAAACTTTAGAAGCTGCTAAAAAGCTGATACATATTAAGAAAAAGCCAAACCGCAAGCCGTTTTTAAAAGAAAACGCTGTGTATGGCAAGTGTGGGCATCGATGCGATTTGTGTGTGCATTATACTGGGATTACCGAAGAATTTAGAGAAATGCTCATCCCACATCTTAATGCTGTATATGGCGTCTCTGCTTGGGATATGCGTTGTACTGGTTGTGATACACCCAATTGTCATTGTTGTCGTGATGGGAATGAGTTGTGTGAACCATTAAGATGTTTACATACAAAAAAGCTGGATACTTGTTTCGATTGTGATAATTATCCTTGTGAACATGCAACCGTTGGATACAGACAACTAGAACACAAAAATATTTCTGCTGATGATGTTACATGGGCGATTTTGCCTTATGTTCCATATCAATACGAGCAATCATACTCAAACTAATGAGCATTATATGAAAAAAATAAATTAGAATTAATCTAGTTATCTTTTAGGAGGTTTATCGTGGCTGATAATAAAACTATTCACTTCATACCACCCTTGCCTCCGAAGCGAGAGAGGATGACGAGAGTTTCAAGAATCCGGTGGATGAACTCTTTGACGAGCTGGAAGCGAAGTCACCGGAGCATTTTGCGGTGAGGCAGTACAAGAAATACAAGCTGGCGGCTGGGAAGACCGCCAAGTCTATCTTAATCAGCTGTGGTGCCAGGTTGGCTCCCTTTGATATTCAGGAGTTGCGCGAGCTGATGAGTTATGATGAAATGGATTTGGATACCCTTGGAGATGAAAAGTCAGCTTTGTTTGTGATCATCAGTGATACGGATGACACCTTCAATTTTGTGGTCGCTATCCTTTACACCCAATTATTCAACTTGCTTTGTGATAAGGCTGATGATGTCTATGGCGGGCGGCTGCCCATCCACGTACGCTGTCTTCTGGATGAATTCCCCAATATTGGCCAGATTCCACGCTTTGAACGCTTGATCGCCACCATTCGCAGCCGCGAGATCTCAGCCTGCATAGTCCTTCAGGCTCAAAGTCAGCTCAAGGCACTTTACAAAGAACATGCTGAAACGATTGTTGGCAACTGTGACAGCATGCTTTTTTTGGGTGGTAAGGAAAAGACAACTCTTAAGGAAATCTCAGAGATACTGGGTAAGGAGACGATTGATCTCGACAATACTTCTGAAAACAGAGGACGGGAAAAATCTCATGGGATAAGTCATCAAAAGATGGGAAAAGACCTGATGAGCCAGGATGAGCTGGCTGTGATGGATAACTCAAAGTGTATCCTACAACTTCGTGGAGAACGTCCGT
>ENA-UOOH01000038-UOOH01000038.1-fermentation-metagenome-genome-assembly--contig:-NODE-38-length-129609-cov-17.913496_pt1 | contig 129609 bp, 108 predicted proteins | sample MGYA00245778_ERZ724025 | MGnify/ENA primary metagenome ERZ724025 (study PRJEB28704, sample SAMN03018313) | fermentation metagenome | biome: anthropogenic terrestrial biome; feature: soil... | reverse complement strand
ATCCTCAGGATTTTTATAATCCTTCAACAGTTCATCCAACAACTTTTCCGAGATCGCCATAACTTTTTCCTTCTTTGAGGTAATATACCTCGATTATGGCGTTTACACAAAAAATTTTACAGACTCGCAGGCAATTCAGAGACTCATTTCACAAGGTGAAAAATTGGCGACACACCTGCAACGCGAAGTCGTAAAAATGGATGATATCATGCGCTTTTCTCCTCGGGAGAATCCTTATGAGTTACGTTTTAAAGATATCAAAGCGTTCTTGCCTTCTGTATTTTGCGCATCGGATAAAGATAAAATTAAGATTTCATTGATTTTGCGTGCTAATTTTATTGTGCGGGAAAAAAAGTCCGAAAAATGAATTTCGGACTTTAGATCGGCAACAGGATTTCTATTTGCGTTGACGTTGAATTTCCGAACGATCGCGCTCATATTGCCGTCGCTCCTCTTCTTGTTTTCTTTTTCGTTCCATTTGATCAAGATAAGAGTTCGCATCCATATTACGTTCCAATGATTTTGTTGCGTTCCACCAACTTCTTGAATGGTAATTCATGTCTTGCAGGGCTTTCTTGGCCTCTTCAAGTCCTTGTTCCACAGCCTTATGAAACCATTTTTCTGCTTTCTGAAGATTCTTCTCAACGCCATAGCCATTTATATACATCAGTCCAAGATTATATTGAGCCTTGGGATGTCCCTGCTCAGCAGCTTTTCTGGACCTATGAAATACCTAATCTATGCCAGGGTGTCGCCGCGTGGTAGCGACTTCGAAACTGAAACCACCATTCAAATGCAAATCGACATTTGCAGAGAATACGTCAAAGAGCATGGCGGTTCTGTTCTGAAGATAATGTCCGATGAGTTTTTCAGTGGCAAAAACATGGCCCGCCCAGCTTTCAGGGAAATAATGGCAGAGCTGGAATCTGGCAATGCCGACTGGGATTGCCTCTGTGTCTACAAGTTATCACGAATGAGTCGATCACTTAGAGATGGAGCGCATATCTTCGAACAATTATACCGTTGGAATAAGGGATTTGTATCCGTTACCGAGCGTAATCTTGATTTTTCCACTCCTACCGGTCGGGCCATGCTCGGCATGCTTCAGGTATTCAATCAATTTGAACGCGAACAGACCGCAGAGAATACCAGGAACAAAATGGTATCCATCGCTCAGAAAGGATTATGGCCGGTAGGCAAACCTCCATACGGATATAAGCGCGGCGAAAAAGGCGACAACAAACTCCATGTTGACCCATACCGCAGCGCCATTGTCAGGGATATATTTGAAATGTACGCTTCCGATAAATTCGCCACCCAGGACATTCAGAGAAAATATCCAGACATTTGCAAACAATCAATCCTGAACATGCTTCGCAATCGCGCCTATCTCGGTAAGATCATATATGCGGGAAAAGAATATGACGGCCAGCACACTCCAGTAATTGATATTGAATTATTTAAAAGGGTTCAAGGTAAAATGCCTGTTCATAAGAATGCAACAAGACCAAAGGCTCAAAAGCGGAATTATGTTCTGGCAGGTATGTTGCGTTGTCATTGCGGTCGATTTATGTCGCCGGCATCAGCGAAATCAGGAAAACATCATTATTACGAGTGTACCGATGATGTAAACTGTAAAAATCGCGTCCCCGCAGCCAAAGTCGAGGACAACGCCAGGGAGCGGCTTTTGGCTTGGGATCGGAATATTAACTTTGATGATGAAATCCTGAAAGCAGGATTAGAAGAAATCGAATCCGCAAGAAAGAGCGAAATGGAAAGATTAAAGCCTGAATTATTGCTGGAACAAAACTTATTATCCCAAGCCAAGGCCGAACAAGATAAACTTGCCAACTTCATGCTTTCGCAAAACCTAACCGATAAAACCACGGCTATATTCAACACTAAATTGGAAAAAACAATAACGGACATTGAACGCCATACCGGACGGATCGAATATTTGAAGTGCGAAATAGCCAAATATAGCGAAGATATTTTCAAACAGGCAGAGCGTGCATTCCAGCAAATAGCCAATTTGAGTGACGTGCTGAAGAAGTTTCCGGATGATTTGGAAATATTCAGGCAAGCTTTATTGGTAAATATTGAAAAGATTGTGGCGTTGGGTGATGGGGAATATAAATACTATTTTAACTTTGACAGTTCGTCTAATGGTCAAAGCTGGCTCCGGCACCTGGATTCGAACCAGGGACCAAGTGGTTAACAGCCACCTACTCTACCGCTGAGCTATGCCGGAGCGTTTTAATTCTTTACCTTAGAAAGAATATGTGTTTAAGATACAATAAAATTTTGAAAAAGCAAGCTGAAAATTTACTTTTTTCGGTCTTTTTTTCGTTTTTCTGGATTCAAATCAATAAATGACGTGGTTTTTGTTTTTCATAGCATTTATCATCACTTCTGATGCTTTTCGGAATTAAATCGTGATATGGTTGTCAATCTACGGCAATAACGGAGTTTTTGATTCTGTCAAGTCGCAATCCGGCATAACCGGTCGCTTCGCTCCCTATTATTCCGTTTACAACTTGACAGCCTCGAAAACTCCGTCTAAACATCATTGTATTGGTTGAAAAAAAGATTTTTCAATCCATTACTCAGACAAATTTATCGGGGTATCAGTAGGCAATGGCGCTTTTGGGAATCTGTCTAAAAATCATGATCTATTTTTGCTGTTTGAGCGAGGGGGAGTTATGGCTTAAGTTATCCTCAGTGGCATTATCCAAAATAGCAAATACTTTTTCGCTGTATGACATTTCAAATTCATCGCTAGATATAAAGGCAAGAGCATTTCAAAATGTCTATAAGCCTGCAGTGCGAGCTGGGATGGGGCAATTTTTTACTCCTCATGAGGTAGTAAAACTTATAGTTGACGTAATTTCCCCAAAGCAACAAGAGGTTATTATAGATCCATTTTGTGGATCTGGCCATTTTTTATCTGAGAGTTTGAGTCATTTGCGTTCTCAAGTAAAAAATTGCAATGTCTTTAATGAATTTGCATATCACAAGCTTCATGGCATCGAAAAGAGTGAACGAATGGTTAGAATTGCCATGACGGATATGCGTTTAAATGGTGATGGGCACTCAAATATTAGATGCACGGATGCATTACTCCCTTTCTCGTCTTATGTCGATATTGAACCAAATAGCTTTGACGTAGTAATGACCAATCCTCCTTTTGGCTCTGTTCTATCTAGTGATGCATTTAACTATTTAGGGGAGTTTGAACTTAATTCATTATTCAAAAACGTCCCTTTGGAGCTAGCAGGGCTTGAGCGCAGTATTCAGCTTCTCCGCGACGGAGGAAAGCTTGGAATTATTTTGCCTGAAAGCATATTTGTTAATAAGTCTTTTTATAATATCAGAAAATGGATATCCCAAAAATTAAAAGTTCGTGCGATTGTCAGCTTACCCATAGAAACGTTTTCTCCATATGGAACAAGCATTAAAACAAGTATATTGTTTGCAAAAAAAGAACGTAGTGATTCCGTGTATGACTATAAAATCTTCACTGGCGGAATTGAAAATATTGGCTACGATGCTGCCGGGCGACCGTTAGAAAACGGTGAAATAAATGCCTTTACTGCAAGGCTTCAAGATTTTTTTAGAAAGGAAGGTTGGTAATGTTTGCGAATATTATTTCCAATACTAATTTACAAAAAAGCAAATTATGGAGTGCAAATTATTTTATTAATTCATCTGCTAAAGATATAAGTACCCCATACGCAATGGTGTGCTTAGCTGATCTTGTAACAGAGCAAAAAACAACTATGAACCCACAACAGCATACAAATGATATCTTTAGCTATATTGGGCTCGAAAATATCCAAAGCAATACCCGTGTCCTTGTTAATCTTAAGGAATGTCGTGGAAAAGAAATAAAATCTAATGCAAAGATTTTTCTGACTGGAGATATTTTATATGGACGATTGCGTCCGGCCCTTAATAAAGTTCTTCTAGTTGATGTCCCTATCCGCAATGGTATTTGCTCTACAGAAATTTTAGTCCTCCGGCCTAACCTTAAAAAAGTCAATCCCGATTTCTTGGCTGAACTACTTTTATCGGACTTAATTTTAGAGAAAGCAGTTAATCTAGTACGGGGAGCATCTTTGCCTCGAATACAGAGTTCTGATTTGCTTGCCTTGCAAATTCCTCTTCCTCCCAAAGATGAGCAGGACGAATTGGCTATATTTATTCAACAACATCGGAAAAGCTGGTTTCAAATTAGAAAATTAGCAGAAGAAATACCTAAACATATTGCGAGCCAAACAATGAATTTCTTGCTGTACTCCCAAAAACCCAAGAACCATTCTTTGGATTTTTTAGAGCATCCGTAAATATCCCATGTAGTTCGGGACTGCTCTAATCTGCTGGTGTAGGCATTGCTTGGATAATCCATTGATCTCAAATCCAAGCTGCAATGCAATAGAGCGGAATTCCTCTATAGTATACTGATTATACTCTTCTGAGGGAAAGTTTTTATGTATAAAAGAAATATAACTATCTGCAATACAACTCTGCTTCCTTAATGCTCTGAACGTTTGTCGCGCTGAAATGTTATCAGTCTTTAACATTCGCACAAGTCCGCCAAAATTAGCAGCATAAGAAACTCGCGCAGAGGGACGAGTGCTCTCGGGTCCAGATAAGCGCTCCCGTTTCCCGCTCGCGTTCAGAGGTTCACCGCCATGTGTGCAGGCGGTTGGTGCGCACCCATCAGGGCAACAGGTCGGCAAAACGAAGCTACCACCCCTTGCAAGATGAAGACCATCGTGTAACTCGGTCAAGGGTACTGATACGTCAAAAAATACATCAACAACTTGTGGGCAAAAATAAAATTCTCCTACAGGTAGCCATTCCCAAACGAGAACCAAAAGCGCATCATAATCATTAAGCTCATGAGAAAGAACATCAAAATGAGCTTTTGACTCATCTGCCCCTTTGTTCATACTTTTTACCTCTATGCGAAATAACTCTCCTTCTCGTGTATGCTCATTCCAATGGAAGTTTTTTAATATACAAGCAAAATCATGATACTGATTATTGGGGAACCAAGCTATTTCATAGGAACTGCATTCTGAACACAATACTTCGTTTATTTTGTACATCCATAATGCTTCAAGAAGAGCACCTGTTCCACTGCCGATCCGACCGCCCCTTGCTTTGAACACATCTTGTGCATATTGATTCATTAGTTGGCAAGAAAGAACAATGCTATTTCTCACAAATTGGAATGCATCTATGGTTGCCTTGTAGCCTATGTCGTCCTTATTTTTAAGCTATGCATCGCATAATATATCACATCATAATAATAAAACAACCACAGTTCGTCAACTTTATCATGGGCGATGGACAGCGACTTCAACGAGGCGACCAATTACAAGCTCGTTGGCGACGACGCGGACATCACGGTCACTGGCGTGACGGAGAACATCGACGGCGAGGAGATCGCCTGCACCGAAATCTCCATTCCGATCAGCAATATGAATACCGTGGAGCTTGCCGAGGGATTTAAGGGCAAGGAATTTACAGATGAAAGCATATTTTGAACTGTTAGACGGATTGTGATCGCGAATTCATGGATGTTTCGTTTGAGCATCTTGGAGTCCTTGCCGCTTTTGCGATTGCGTCTGTCGCTGCCGTACGTATGATTAAAACGGATTTTGCGACTTGACAGGACGGCATGGGCGTGTATAGTGTAATAGGTAAATGCCTTGGCTTTGTGAAGACAAGTCCGGCCTGTTTTTCAGGAAGGCGGGGCTTTGCAGCAGCGGTGGCGTTTGCTGATTCTCTGGAGCGTAAATTCGGTATCGGCATAGCAGGTCAAAAACAAAAGGGAGCTTATTATGCGTGCATTGGCAATGTTGAAAATCGGACAGACCGGATGGATTCAGAAAGAGCGGCCAGCTTGCGGCGTATTGGACGCTGTCATCAAACCGCTGGCACTGGCTCCGTGTACATCGGACATTCACACCGTTTACGAGGGCGCTCTCGGCGAAAGACAGAACCTTGTACTCGGCCATGAAGCCGTGGGCGAGATCGTTGAAGTCGGCTGCGGCGTGATGGATTTCAAAGTCGGTGACAAAGTTATTGTTCCCGCAATTACTCCGAACTGGCGGACGCAGGCGATTCAGGAAGGCGTGCCCGCACAGCATTCGGAAGGGATGTTGAGCGGCTGGAAGTATTCAAATATTAAAGACGGGGTTTTCTCGGAACTTTTTCATGTCAATGACGCCGATATGAACCTTGCCTTGATCCCGGACGGCATGAGCCTTTCGCAGGCGGTCATGCTGCCGGATATGGTGACGACAGGCTTTCATGGCGTTGAGCTGGCTCAGGTGGATTTCGGTTCTACGGTGGTGGTGATCGGGATCGGCCCGGTCGGGCTGATGTCGGTGGCCGGGGCCGTACTGCGCGGCGCGGCGCGCCTCTTTGCCGTCGGCAGCCGTCCGCTTTGCGCAGAAGTTGCCCGGAAATATGGCGCCACGGATATCATCAATTATAAAAACGGGGATATCGTCGATCAGATTCTGGATGCCACCCGCGGGCGCGGCGCCGATCATGTCATTATCGCCGGAGGCCCCTCCGAAGTACTGGAACAGGCGGTCCGTATCTGTAAGCCCGGTGGGGTGATCGGCAACGTCAATTATTTCGGCGAAGGCGAATTTCTGCGGATTCCGCGGGAAGCGTGGGGCGTCGGCATGGGCCACAAGCAGATCAACGGCGGGCTCACGCCCGGCGGACGGGTTCGCATGGAACGCATGGCGGCGCTTGTCATGAACAAACGTTTCGATCCCGGTTTGCTGGTGACGCATACGTTCCAGGGCTTCGATCATTTGGAAGAAGGGTTGGCGTTGATGCACAATAAGCCTGCCGACCTGATCAAGCCGGTGGTTTTTGTCTGACGATGGATGTTCGATGATAATCCGGCGGCGCGGCTTTGCGGTTTGCGCCGCCGGTTTGCGTACGGCAATATGCCGTTAGAGATGTTTGAGTTTTAATGGAATGCGGCGTTAATCAATGAAGGGATTTCACGCTCAAGGAGAGGTCAGGATGACGGATCGGGTTTTTTATGTGGCCGCCTGTTCGGAAAAAGAAGGCGGCGGTATATACGGTTATAAGATGGCAGGGGAGGGGGCGCCGGAGCAGATTTCATTTGCGCCGCTGCCGCGGGCGAATTACCTCGCGTTCTCGCCGGACCGCAAATATCTGTTCAGTACTTGTTCAATCGGCGACGAAGGGGGCGTGGCTTCCTTTGCCATTCAGCGCGACGGTTCGCTGACGCCGCTTAACCGCATGCCCGCGGATGGGCTGAGCACTTGCTATGTGATCACCGATCCCGCCGGGAAATATCTTTATGCCGCCAATTACCTGACCGGTAACTTCGCGGAATTCAAACTCGTCGGAGGCCGGATTGTCGAGCGTTCCAAGCAGGTTCGTCACGAAGGGAAGGGGCCCAATGAGGCCCGGCAGGATGGGCCGCATCCGCATTTCTGCGGCCTGACGCCCGACGGTCGTTATTTATGTGTTGTCGACCTTGGAATTGACGCGATCATGGTCTATCCGCTGGACCCGGAAAAAGGGCTTCGCGCGGACGGCGTGATCCGTAATCCGGTGGTTCCTGCCGGCTCCGGGCCGCGGCATCTGGTGTTTGACCGTTCGGGACGGATTGCGTATCTGTTGAATGAACTCGGCAATACGGTGATGTCGTATCGCTACGAGGATGGACGTTTCACGCATCTGGCGACGCGGAGCATGCTGCCGCCGCATGCCAATGTGGAAACCAAGGCCGCCGCCATTCGTTTGAGTGAGGATGAAGCCTATCTTTTCGCCACCAATCGCGGGTTTGACTCCATTGCGGTTTACCGGCTGGACGGTTCCGGCGGCATGGAACTGCACGATCTGGTATTGACCGGCGGCAGCAGCCCGCGCGACATCAATTTCCTGCCGGGCTATAAAATGCTGGCGGCGGCGAATGAATTTTCGGATCAACTGGTTTTCTTTGATTACGATTCCGCGAACGGCAAGCTGACGCCGAACGGGATTATCTACCAATTGCCGCGTCCGCTGTGCGTCATGTGGCAGTAAACGGGAAGGATCGGAACGCGTTATTTTTTGCGTCCGGTCAAACGGTCAAGGTCATCGAGGTCGCCGGCCTGTAATTCAACAGGATTCCCCGGCGGCCCCATAATATTGAGGTTGATCTTGGCGCAGGCTTCCATGACTTCAAGGCGGTCGAACGCTTCCAGCAGCGAACCGCCCAGCGCCAGCGCGCCGTGGTTGCGCATCAGGATGCAGTTGCAGCCGGTTTCAGCCGTCGCCGCGGTTTCCCGGGCCAGGGCTTCGCTGCCGATGCAGCGGTAGCCCGCTACCGCTACATTTCCCAGTATGACGTAGGACTCGGCCAGCAGCCGGGTATTCAACGGGGTGGACGTGGCGGCGTAACTGCTGGCGGCCGCGGGGTGGGCGTGGACAATGGCTTTCACGTCCGGACGGCGGGCATAGATTTCAAGGTGCATCCGGTTTTCAATGGACGGTTTGAAAGGGATGCCCAGCATTTCACCGGTCAAACCGACCACGCCGATGTCGTCGGCGCAAAGACGCGCTTTGTCAAGGCCGGACGGCGTGATCAATACATAGTCGCCGAGGCGGGCGGAGATATTCCCTCCGCTGGTCGTCGTCAACTGCTGCCGATACAGCCGCCGCATGAAATAGGCGATGTCTTCTTTGAGTTTGTCCACGGTATGGTTATCCCGTCAGTCCAATTTCTTTTTCAACAGTTCCAGGCACATCGGGGGGTTGGCTTTGCCTTTGGAGAGCTTCATGGTCTGGCCGACCAGGAATTGAATCACCTTCGGGTTGCCGGACTTGTATTGTTCGACCTGGCTCGGATTTTCCGCGATGACCTGATCGACGAACGTTTCGATCGCGCCGGAATCGCTGACCTGTACCAGTCCTTTTTCATCAACCACGGTTTTGGCGTCCTTGCCGGTGGTGAACATTTCGGTGAAAACAACCTTGCCGATGCGTCCGTTGATGGTTCCCGCGTCGATCATCGATACCAGTTCCGCCAGTTTATCGGGGGATACCGGGCATGCGCCGATGGTGGCTCCGGCGGCGGCGAGCTCGCGCAGCAGTTCGGTTTGAATCCAGTTCGACAGTATTTTGGGGTTTTTCACCAGTTGAACGGCTTTGCAGAAATAATCGGCCAAGGCTTTTTCCTGCGTCAACACCTGAGCGTCGTATTCGGTTAAACCGTATTCGCGGACAAAGCGTTCGCGCAGTTGCTCCGGCAGTTGGGGCAGGGCGGCGCGGATTTCCCCGATATAGGCGTCGGTCAGATAGACCGGCATCAGGTCGGGTTCGGGGAAGTAGCGGTAATCGTCCACGGTTTCCTTGTTGCGCATGGAATAGGATTCACCGGTATCGTCGTTCCAGCCGCGGGTTTCCTGTACGATGGAGCCGCCGGCTTCGAGTTCTTTCACCTGGCGCCAGATTTCGTATTCGACCGCGCGGTGGGCCGCGCGGGTACTGTTCAGATTTTTGATTTCGGCCTTGGTGCCGAGCTTGTCGCTGCCGACCGGACGGATCGACACGTTGACGTCGCAGCGCATCTGGCCCTTTTCCTGGTCGCAGTCGCTGATATCGCCGTATTGGAGAATCTGCTTGAGGTTGGTCAGGTAGCAATAGACCTCGTCGGCGCTGCGCAGGTCGGGTTCGGTCACGATCTCCATGAGGGCCAGGCTGCAACGGTTGAAATCGACGGTGGTGGCATTGCCTTTGTGGCTGAGCTTGGCCACGTCTTCTTCGAGGTGGATGCGGTTCAACTGGACTTCACGCTCCGGGATGTCCGCGCCGGAAAATCCCTTGCCGCCGATCCGGACCTTGCCGCCGAGGCAGAGCGGCTGGTCGAGCTGAGAAAGCTGAAAACTCTTGGCCATATCCGCATAGAAATAGTTTTTACGGTCGAATTTGCTGTAAGGCGCGATCCGGCAATTCAGCAGCATGCCGGATTCGACGGTTTTGCGGATGGCCTGTTTGTTCGGGACCGGCAGGGCGCCGGGGAAGCCCATGCAGATTGGGCAAACCAGCGTATTCGGCGGTTCACCGTATTTGTTGGGGCATGAACAGAACATTTTACTTCCGGTTTTGATCTGGACATGAGTTTCCAGTCCGATAACAGCTTCATATGCAGGCATTATTCCAAGTCCTCGTTAAAAAAATTAATCGTTTATTAATTTACTACCGAATTGGCGCTTTTCCAGTATCATGCCGAATTTATTCGGAAAAACTGAAAACCGGGTTATTCCGCGCGGAGCACTTCGATGACGTTCTGGTTGGCCGCTTTCCAGGCCGGGTAGGTGCCGAACACGATTCCGACAAAACTCGAAATCAGCAATGACAGCAATATGCTCCACAAACTGCAGAAGGTCGGCATGCCCGTATAGTAGGTGATCAGCGAAGAGATGCTGACGCCGACGCCGATGCCGATGATCCCCCCCATGGTGGTCAGAAAGACGGTTTCGATCAGGAATTGGCCGAGGATGTCGCCTTTCAGCGCGCCGAGGGCCCGGCGGGTGCCGATTTCCTTGCGGCGTTCGAATACGCTGGCGAGCATGATGTTCATGATCCCGATCCCGCCGACGATCAGCGAAATGCCGGCGATCGACGCCATGACGATGGTGAAGATGTTCTGGGTCTGTTCCTGCTGGAGCAGCAGGTCGTAAGGGACGAGGATGCCCCAGTCCCGGGTCTTTTTATGGGACTTGGTCAGGTAGGCGCTGATCCGCTTGGAGGTGTCGTCAATGTGCATGGTATCGCGGATTTTGACGATAAGCAGGTCGTAGTCCACGATTTCCACACGGTTTTGACCGCCCTCGCGGATACCCGCATAGTTCGAATAAAGCGCGTCCGAAGTGCCTTCCGGAATGATGATCAGGTCGTTGGGGCTGCCGATTCCCGGATACTGGGTACCGAGGTGGTTCTCCAGAATTCCGACGATCCGGAAATATTGATTTCCCACTCGAAGGGTCTTGCCGACGAGGTCGGTTTCGCCCAGGTTGAACAGTCGCCGCTTGGCCGTGTTGCCGATGACGCATACCATCTGCTGGCTGTTCGAATCGGCCTGTGTCAGCCAGCGCCCTTTGCTGATGATGGAGCCGGATTCCGTAAGAAATGCGGGAGAGGCGCTGACCAGTTTGGAGTCCACCCGGATCAGCCCTTTGCTGACATTCTGGCGGGAATCGCGGACCGGGGTGATGAATTCGACGTTGTCCATCTGATTGATGTGTTTGAAGTCGGCCTTGGTCAGTCCGAAAATTTCGACCCTGCTGATGTTCGAAGACCCCTGGCTGGTACCGGCGACCGGCGGCTTCTGGGAATGCAGAATAATCTTGTCGATTCCCATCGCTTCGATCTGCGACAGCGCCTGCAGGCGCGCGCCTTCCGAAATTCCCAGCATGGCGATGACGCTGCCGACCCCGAAAATAACCCCGAGCGACGTCAACAGCGAACGCATTTTATGCAGCAGCAGATTGTGGAAAGAAAGCCTGAACAGATCGCCTACCAACATGGCGTCACCTCCCTGTTTCCGCGGAACGGTCGTCCGTATTGAACTGGATCGGGTTGCCGTTCCGGTCGACCACCTGACCGTCCCTGAGGCGGATCACGCGGTGAAAGGTGTGTTCCAGCGCCGGGTTGTGAGTCACCATGACGATGGTCATTTTCGATTCCCGGTTCAGTTCGTGGAAAAACTCCATGACCTGGCCGCTGGTTTTCTCGTCCAGGTTCCCGGTCGGTTCGTCCGCCAGCAGGAACGAGGGCGAATTACTGAGCGCCCGCGCCACCGCGATCCGCTGGCACTCCCCCCCGGACAGTTCGTTCGGGCGGTGTTTCAGCCGGTGCCCGAGGCGGACGCGTTCGCCGAGAACGCGGGCGCGTTCGCGGCGGGCGCGGCGCGGCATGTCGGCGTAAACCATCGGGACTTCGATGTTCTGCTCCACGGTCAGGTGCGGAAACAGGTTGAACGACTGGAAAATAAACCCGATCTTGCGGTTTCGGATCACCGCCAGCTCGGCGTCGGAAAACGTCTGTACCTCCTGTCCGTCCAGCAGATAGGTGCCGGAACTCGGCAGGTCCAGCAGCCCGAGGATATTCAGCAGGGTCGATTTGCCGGAACCGGACGTTCCCATAATGCCGACGAATTCGCCCGGCCATACCGACAGGTTCACCCCTTTCAGGACCGGCACCTCGATGGCGGGCAGGTGATAGGTTTTGCGGATGTCGTCAAGCCGGACGACCGGGGCTTCTTTCATGGCTTGCTTCGTGGCTTGCTTCATGGGGCCGTCAGGAGTTTTCCTGTCCTTTTTTCTGGAATGGACGATAAAGGTACACTTCGTCACCCTCGTGGAGTCCTTCGAGAATGTGAACATAACTGTCGTTGGATTCGCCGATTTTGACGGTGACTTCCTGCGGCGCGCCGAATGTCCGCTTGTAAACGATGAACCGGTCCTTGTCCTCAAACACCGCTTCCACCGGGATATAGAGGATGTCTTTCAGTGTTTTGGTGACGATGTTGACCTGAACGCTCATGCCGCTGACCAGTTGCGGATGCTGTTCGTCAAAGCGGACCACCGATTTATAGATCTTCGGGGAGTTGCGGTCCCAATAGCTCTGGTTGACGGGGAGGGTGTCGATCTGGCTGATCTTGCCGTGAACTTTCAGGATATTCAGCGAGTCGGGGGTGATGATGACCGTATTGCCCTCGGTGACTTTGGAACGCAATTGTTCGGGCAGGTCGAAGTCCACCACCAGGTTTTTCATATCGGGAATGGTCATGAGGATGCGGTTTTTGCCGACGTCCATGCCGAGCTTGATTTCGACGTTCCCCCAGCGCGCGTCCGGGTCGCCGTAGATGACGACGCCGTCCACGGGGGCTTCCAGCTTCATCATGTCCAGATAGGACTGATGGCGTTCGAGGCGGGTGCGGGTGTTGCGCAGGTTGCGGCGGATGTTGGAAATGTGGCGGCGTTTGTTGATCAGGGAGGAATTGGTCTGAATCTTGACGCGTTCATTGTTGAGCTGTGCTTGGGCGAGGGCGTTTTCCAGCGAAATGATTTTGCTGGGGTTGCTGTAGCGTTTGAACAGGGTCAGGTCGCGTTCGGCGTTGCTCAGGTTGTTCTTTTCGGTTTCGATCTTGCTTTCGAGTTTGGCCAGTTCCTGTTTGTTCTTTTCCTGTTCGTCCTGGGAGCCGGACGAGGTGGAGAGGTCGTTTTTCTTTTTTCTCAGCGTTGAATCGGCTTCGTCAAGGGCTACGATGTAGTTGTCCACCGCCAGCTCAAGCTTGTCCCGTTCCTTGCTCCGCTCGATCCGGCGGTATTTGCGGAGGTTGTTCTCGGTGTCCACGACCTTGTCGAGCGCCTCTTTGATGCTGGCGCGGTTGCTGCTGATGGTGATTTTTTCTTCTTCGAGCTGTACCGCCAGTTCTTTCTCGTGGTTTTCCACTTGAATTTTCAGGTCGTCGATCCGGTCGATCAGGTCTTCGGTTTCGAACTCCGCGAGGAGATCGCCCTTTTTCACCTGCGTGTTTTCGGCGATGACCCAGGCCAGTTTGGTGTTGAAAGACGCCTGGAGCGACAGCTTGTGCTTCTTCTGGGCGTTGACCGTCCCCGATTGGAGGGTTCCGAGCACGAGGTCGTCGCGCTTCAGGGTGAAGATCCGGTCCGGCACCTTGCTCTGGTCCGCGTGTTCCTTGCCGACGGCTTTCGCCTGTTTGACCCGGTACAGATGGTACCATTTGTAGCCGCCGAATCCGCCGCCCAACAGGATCAGGACGAGGAGTATTTTTATCAGCATTTTGCGTTTGGACTTCATCACGGACGCACCTTATTCCGGGGGATTGTTCTTGTCGAGAAACTCTTTCTTGATCTGCTCAAGGGTGGTCTTGTTTGCATCCAGGTCTTCCGGGAAGATCTCCTTGGAGTTCTGAATGGTCTTGCCGAGGTCGCGCATCTGTTCGGCCTGGGCGCCGATGTCGTAAAGCGCGGTCTGCGGAATATCGTCGCTTGAAAGAATGGTGACGCGGATGAAGAAGATCAGCTGCATCAATTCCCGGCCGCGGTTCTTGGACGTGAAGAATTCGCCGAAGTATGGGATGTCGGAGAGGAACGGGATGCGTTCTTCGTTCAGGGTTTCCTTGTCCGAATAAAGGCCGCCCATCATCACGACCTGTCCGTCGGCGACATTCAGGGTGGTTTCGATTTTGCGGATGGACATGCTGGGGACCGCGTAGGACGTGTCGCCGGTCTTGATCTGCGAATAACTGGTGATGTTCGACACCTGCGGGTTGATGGCCAGCGTAACCATGTCTTCGTTGATGTATTTGGGCTGGATCTCGAGAATCACGCCGACCTGTTTGTAGGTGGTGGAGTTGCTGACGGTACCGGAGGTGGTCTGGCTGCTCTGGATCGGCACTTCTTCACCGGTGGTGATGGTGGCGGTGGCGTTCCGGGAGACGATGATGTTGGGGGCGGACAGGATCTTGGCGCGCTGTCCGTGCATCAGCCACTGGAGCGTGACCTGAAAGTTCTTGTTGTCGGACACATAGGGGAACCAGTCGAGCGTCAGTCCGGTGTCGGACTTGGGCTGTCCCTGGATCGAGGTGGAGGTGCCTGCGGTGGAGTTCAGGTCTTTGGTGGTGCCGCCGGTGCCGGTGGTGGTGTCGTGGCGGCTCATGGCGAAGTCAAGGTTGCGCTGCATGCCGTCGCCGAGCGTGACTTCGACCACCTTGGCTTCGACCAGGACCTGCGGCGCTTCGACGTCGAGCGAAATCATCAGGTTCACGAGTTCATCCATCTTATCGGTCCGGTCGTGAACGACCAGCATGTTCTGCTCGGAAGTGCGTTCCACGATGCCTTGGCTGGAAATGGTGCTTTCGGCGGCGTTAACCATTTCCTTGTTGGCTTCAACGTACCGGAAACGGTAAACCAACGTCGAATAGCCGTCAATTCCCGGGATGATTTTGTAATACGGTTTGGCAGGGGGGCGCCGGGCTCTTTTCTGTTCCGCCAGTTTTGACGGGGCCAGCAGCGAGCGGAGCTGTTCCACCAGCACTTCCTGTTCCGCGGTGGTTGCGGTGGCCGGGAGTTCCGGCGGGGGGGCTTGTCCGTGTACTGCAATGATTCCCGCCGTTGCGAAGGAAGCAATTGCAATCGATACTTTATTCAGTATTCCTGACGCCATAATCGTAAAGTTCCTCAAGTTTTCATATTGTCCGGACTAAAAGTTCAAAAACCACTTGACTTAAACCAGCCGAAGGTTTAATATTATATATTGGTAATGTTTTTTTTCAATACTTTGGAAATAATAAATTGTGGTTTTTTTCACCTCATGCTATATTAAGGCGGTAATTTCACAACTGAGCCCGCTGCTCTCGGCGATTCCGGGAAAACAGCATCCGGAAATTTTCCGGCGGCTGCCCGGCCGCTACTCCGTTCGAAATTTCCAAAAACGCGCCGCTTTCGGAATTTCCCCGGAATTGCCCAGGCGCAACGGCGGAGCGGCTATTGGTGAAAACCGGATATTTATTGCAAAACTGGAGACGACATGGCGGACGATTGTTTGAATAAAAAGAAAAAAAATGTGGCGATCATTGGATTGGGACTGCTCGGTGCTTCGCTCGGCATGGCGCTGCGCGGCAGGGAATACCATCGAATCGGCTGGAACCGGCGCGCCGGCGTCAACGCCTGGGCGCTGGAGCACGACGTGGTGGACGAAGCGTTTGACCGGGTGGAAGACGCCATCGCCGGGGCGGATATCACGGTGCTTTGCCTGCCGATTCCCATGATCAAGGATTTTATCGCCGGATATGCCGATTGCTGGCGGCCGGGGAGCATCGTTACCGATATCGGCAGTGTCAAACAGGTGATTGTGGAACAAGGCGAAAAGTACCTGGAGCCGCGCAACGTTCACTTCGTCGGCAGCCATCCGATGGCCGGGACCGAAAAAAGCGGTTGCGAGGCGGCGTTCCCCGCCCTGTACGACAATGCCGAGGCTTTCGTCACCAGGACCGGCGGGACGAATGGCGATGCGTTTACGGAAGTCCGCCGGTTGTGGGAGAGCATCGGAGTCCGGGTGGTGGAACTTGCCCCGGAAGCGCATGACGTACTGGTGGCCCATACCAGCCACATGCTGCACGTGGTGGCGCTGGCGCTGGCTCAGGCGGTGCTGGATTGTCCGGACGAACACGACCGGCAGTTGCGCTTCTCGGGTTGCGCGACCGGTTTTCGCGACACCTCGCGGATTGCGTCGTCGTCGCCCCGGATGTGGCGCGAGATTATCGAAAACAACCGCGAAGCGGCTCTGACAACGATTGAATCGTTTGAAAACCGCCTGTCCCATCTTCGGAAAATGATCGCCGCCGGAGACTTCGACGGATTTGAACAGGAGTTTGCCCACGGCAAGGAACTTCGCGACGGCTGGGTGGCCTACAAGGCGGCGAAATCCAAAAAACAGATGTAACGAGTATTGATATTTCTCCGAAGTTATGATAAATTAGCAGATATGGTGTTAATCAGGAGAATAAACTTTAAATGAGTAAAATTCGTGTTTTGATCGTCGGTTACGGCAATGTCGGACGTGGAGTCGCGGCGGCGCTGAAAGAAAATTCCGATATGGAACTGGCGGGAATCGTATCGCGCACCCCGGAGCGCGTGGCACAGGAACTGGCGGGCAGCGGAATCCCGGTTCTGCCCGTGGCCGATATCGAGGGCTGGAAGCAGGCATTGAAGCCGGATGTCGCCATTCTCTGCGGCGGCTCCAGCACCGATCTGCCCGAACAGGGCCCGGCGTTCGCCGCCCATATTTCCACGGTGGACAGTTTTGACAACCACGGGGAAATCCCGGACTACTTCAGCAAGATGGATGAAGCCGCCCGGAAGTCCGGCCAGGTGGCGGTGATCTCAACCGGCTGGGACCCCGGTATTTTTTCATTGGAACGGGTCCTCGGAGCGTCTTTCCTGCCCGGTACCAGAGCCTACGGGTTTTACGGACTGGGCGAGGCCGGGGGCTTGAGCATGGGGCATTCCGATGCGATCCGCCGTATCCCGGGCGTTCAGGACGGACGGCAGTACACCCACGCGGAACCGGCGGCGATCGAAGAAGTCCGCTCGGGCTCGAATCCGCAGTTGCGCGCGGGGCAGATGCACTGGCGCGAATGTTTCGTCGTACTGAAAGAAGGGGCTGACGCGGGCAAGGTCGAAAAAGCCATCTGCACCATGCCGAATTATTTTGCGCCCTACCGCACGGTGGTGAATTTTGTCAGCCAGGAAGAATTGAATGAACGCTTCGGCGGGTTTCCGCACGGCGGCAGCGTGATCGCCGCGGGAAAAACCGCGGACGGCAGCCCCGCCCGGGTCGAATACCACTGCGACTGGGGCAGCAACCCCGCCGCTACCGCCAGCGTGCTGGTGGCTCATGCCCGTGCCGCGGTCCGCATGAAGAAAGAAGGACGCAAGGGCGCGTTGACGATTCTGGATATTCCGGCGGCCTATTTCAGTCCGCTCGGCCGTGAAGCATTGTTAAAGCAATATATGTGAGTTCAACAGGGATTCAGTCTATGAAAAAATGGTTTGTCATGGTCGCCATGTTGACGGTAATGACGCCGTTTGCAGCCGTGGCGCAGGAAACTGCGCGTGAAGACCTGCCGCAGCCCGCCTCGACCGAACGGGTCAGCGAGGCAACCCGGCAGCGTTGGAAAATCCTCAGTTGGGGAATCTGGTTCGACGTCCCCCGCAGCGTCAACCGGACCAATGTCGACGGAGTCAAAATCGGCCTGCCGATTTCTTCCGGTCGGGTGCGGGTTCATGGACTGGAACTTTCGTTGTTCTGTTCGGCCACCGACCGGGTCAACGGCATGCAGTTTGCCCCGGTCAACCTCTGCAAGCGGATGGGAGGCTTCCAGATGGCTTTTGTCAATGTGGCGGGTCCGCGCTCGTCGGCATTTCAGCTCGGCCTGGTGAATACCACGGGCAAAGGAGCTCAGGTGGGGCTGGTGAACGTGGCGGACGGTGCGGGATTCCAGTTCGGATTGCTTAATTTTAACGCGGAAGGTTTTCTGCCGTTTTTTCCGATTGTCAATTTTTGAAGAGAGGTTCCCATGCTGAAAGAAATCGAACGCAAATTTTTGGTAAACAACGATGGCTGGCGTCAGGGGATTGAAAGCAGCATCCATATCAGCCAGGCCTATATCCGCACGGCTTTCGGGCGGGTGACCATCCGGGCCCGGATCGCTGGCGACTGCGCCTGGTTGACCCTGAAAGGCCCCAGCGCCGGAATCAGCCGCGATGAATACGAATATGAAATCCCGGTCAATGAAGCCAACCGGATCATTACCACGCTGTGCGATACCAACGTCATTTCCAAGACCCGCCATATCGTTCTGCATGACGGCCGTCTCTGGGAAGTGGACGAATACGATGACAGCAACGCCGGTTTGGTGGTAGCCGAGCTGGAACTCAGCTCCGAGAGCGACGAGTTCACGGTGCCGCCGTGGCTGGGTGAAGAAGTCAGCCATGACCGGCGCTACTCGAACGGTTCATTGGCCGTAACTCCTTATTCGGAGTGGAAATAATACCGGTTTTCCCATTTGTTCGTGAATATTGAAACGCAACCGCCTCCGCCGGATTGATCCGGCGGAGATGGTTGTTTTTATGAAGTCCGGCAGGGCGGTCAGGCGCCAGCCATTTCGTCCAGAATCAATTCCAGATCACTCTTGAACATATCCGCTTTTTCCGGCATGAAGGCGACGGGGATGTTCAATTCGGAGAACAGATCGGTGTTTTCATTGAAAAAGGATTTCAACATTTTCACCGGCTGTGCCGGAATCTGGAACAGATTGCTTTCTTCTCCGGGCTCCGTATCTTCGCCGACCGTCAGGAAGTCCAGGGTTTCCGGCGCTTCGGAAGTGGCGGAGAAGTCGGTGTTGACCGCTTGGAGCATCTCTGTTCCGGGCGCCATTTCACGGGCGTTTCCGGCGACCGTGGAGCTCAAATAAGGTACAATGCTGTCGAGGGTCATGAATTGTACCGGGGTTGGGGATACCGGCGTGGCGGCGGATTTGACGCCTGGGGCCGAATCGGCGGCGCTTCCGTTCATCTGTTGCATCTCAACTATTTATGAAATAATGCAAGCATGGATTCTGTTTTTTCTCATTTTTTTAATGAAAATAAAAGGATTGAGCTCAAAAATCAGTTTTATTTTTGAGCCCGGAAATGGTCCACGCATTGAAGGGGGCGGAAGTTACTTACCGAAAAGTACGCCGGGAATTGTCGGGGCGGGGTGATGATGACGGGAGAGTGCTTTTCTGCGCATTCCGGTCAACAGAACGGAGGAAATCGACTCCATGATCGGATTCAAGGGGCTGGTTTTTCTGTGCATTCCGGTCCATTTTGATCCGGAGATGGGGCAAGTCGCCCATATCGTTAACCAGCAGGTGTTTGAGGTGAAAAAGCGTGTTGCTGTACCAGCGAACGGTAATCCGCCCTTCATTGATGAAGGTAGACCAAAATAGTTCAACGGTTTGACCGTCTTTTTTGAATAGAATCTTTTCAAGATTTTCGTTTTTGAATTTGTGAACCGCTTTTCCGAACAGTTTGCTCAACGCTCCTTCGAGCTGTTCCAGCAGGCTGGTGGAGTAGTCGAATGCCAGCGTGATTTCCGCCAGTTTGTCCGTCACGAAAAATGCTTCCGTATTGCGGGCGTTGACGGTTGGGTTTCGATCGAATTCAAGCATGGTAATGACTCCGGCGAAATCAGTGGTACGCCAATATATTTCGTTTTTCAGGCTATTTTTTGTCATGGCCTGCGACCAACCGGTGCGCATGCCGCCGAATGATCCCTGTCCGATCGGAATCAGGCCGGGGCTGAAGCCGCGTGGTAAGTCATAAAAAACCGCATGGCTCCGGCCTTGTCCGTCACAGTCTTTGCAGGCGGTGTATTTGTTATGAAGGTTGTTGCTGACTTCGGCATTCGGATTGGCCACCTGGCCGCGTCCGGTACAGACGGGGCAATCGTAAAATTCCTTGCGGTACTGATTGATCAGGCGGAACATTTGCTGCGCGTTCTGTTTTTCCTGTTCGGACGCATGGTTCAACGAGATGTTGGCGGTCGCGAACAGAAAATCAAGCATTTTGATGCGGTTTTCGAACAAATCGTTGATGTATTTGACATGGCTCCGGTAATTGTAAAAATCGCCGAGCGAGGAGAAAATACGGTTTGCCACTGCTTCCGGTGCCAACGGATTTTTGTGCTCTTTTGCTTCAAGGAGGAAGATATTGGCGGCCTGGACGAGAGTACGGTAGAACTTGAGGTCATGGTATTGCATTTCGGCGTCGAAGACTTCCAATACGTTCGGGACCAGAGTGTCGAGGCGGGTGCCGAACCGGCGGATGACCGGTTTCTCGATCACCTTGCGTCCGACTGTTTTGTGACGGGTTTCATATTCCGAATCCGTCATCCAGACATTGCTGTTTACCAATCTGCCCGAAGTGTTGACCCCGATCACTTTGCCCGCGACCAGAATCGGTCCGCCGCTGTGCCCGTTGACGATCGGGGCGGTGATTTCGACCCGGAGGGGACCGATGGCCCGCAGGGTGCCGTTGGCATTGATTGCGACCTCGTCGCCGAGAGCGTTGCCGTAGGCCGTGAGCTGGGCGCCGGGTTGAAGTTTTTCCACCTGGTAGTCAAGGGGCAGGGGAGTGGCATTGGAAGGAAGGTCGATTTTGATGATGGCGATGTCGCGATTCGGCGACACCAGGACCGCCTGCGGCTGGTATTGGTTGTACATGCCGTCCGTGATTACGGGTTTTTCCGCGGTGGCAAACACGTGAGCGTTGGTGACGATCACCGGCACCCCCCACAGACTGCAGATGAAACCGCTTCCGGCGCTTTTGTCCTCGTCCTTGATAAAGACGATATTCCGAAGGATATTCGGGTTGGCTTGAGACTGCTGCGTTTCATAGCGCCTTGGTTGCTCCCGTACCGGGGGCGGGGACGAGGGCGGAGTGAAGTTCCCGCGGGCGTGAATCAGTTCTTCACGGAAACTTTCACCGGCCAGATAGAAAGCGCTTTTGGCAACTGGCGGGGCTTCATCCGCCTGGCTGTTATCGGCGGGGGCGTCAGCGGGGACTTCGGGTGCGGCCGATTCCTGAACCGGAAATCCGAACAGGCGGCGGAAGTCATTATTCAATTCCCCGGCTTTAATTCGAATGGTGATGCCGTCGCGGGCAATGACGATTTGCTCCGGTCCGATTTTTTCCAGTTTATAATCTTTGTAAATTTTGTTTCCGGCCTGGATTTCGACCGGGTCGAGGTCATTGATGGAAATGATTTTGTCGCCGTAGACGGTTGTGATTTTTATATTTTCGCCATCCTGGGACAGTACCGGATTGCGGAATTCAATGCCTTTTGACGTTACAGCGATCTCCGCAGCATGAATCATGCCGCCCAACAGGGCCAGAACCCACAAAAATCTCATTCTTTACAGTCTCCATCTCTTTTGAATAAACCGTATTGTACTATGAGATCTCTGAAATATCAAGCGGAAATAAATAAAATTGTGCAGAAATTGAAATCCGGATTGACTAACCGCGCAACCGGCGTTACTATTATTCGGAAGCATAACAATTTTACATTGGAATCAGGACAAACTATTATGAGAATTATACGTTTCGACAGCGTCGGCGGAGCCTCCGGTGACATGCTGCTGGGGGCTTTGATCGGGCTGGGGGCGGATGTCAAGGAACTGAACCGTCTGGTGGGGGAGCTGATCCCGGGGGAGTTCGAAATCCGGACTGCCCCGTTTGAGTCGTTCGGCATCAACGGCATACAGGCCGGGGTGGTAGTGCATGAACATCATCATGCGCACGGCCATGGTCATGATCACGAACACGGCCATGAACATGATCACAGCCACGGGCGTACCTTCCGGGCGATTCGCGGACTTATCACGGCAAGCGCGTTGCCGGAGCGCGCCCGCGCTCTTGCGCTGGCGACATTTACCGCGCTGGCGGAGGTGGAAGGGCAGATTCATGGGATCGCGCCTGACGACGTTCATTTCCATGAAGTCGGCTCCGTCGATTCGATTGTCGATGTCGTCGGTTGCTGTTTGGCGTTTGACCTGCTGAAAATCGACGCCGTATCCGTCTCCACCCTGCCGACCGGTTCGGGCGTGGTCCGTTGTTCCCACGGTATTTATCCGGTGCCGTCTCCGGCGACCGCCCGCCTTCTGGTCGGCCTTAAATCCCGTCCCTGCGACGCCGAACCGTTTGAAATGGTCACACCCACCGGAGCCGCCTTGTTGGCGGCCTGGCCGAAAGCGGAGATCGGCGCGGAGTCCGAAATCGTCGCTACTGCCGACAGTTTTGGACGGCATGCCTACAAAACACGCCCCAATCTGCTGCGGGCCTTGCTCTATGAGGATACCGCTCGCGGCGCCGCCGGAAGAGACGAGGTGATTTTATTGGAAACCAATATCGATGATTCCACTCCGGAAGTGATCGGGCATCTGTGCGGACTGCTGGCCGGAGCCGGCGCCGTGGATGTCTGGACGACGCCGATCATGATGAAAAAACAGCGCCCGGCTGCCATGCTTTCCGTGCTGGTGGCGCGGGAACGGAAAGACGCCGTGGTGGAATTGCTGTTCACCGAGAGCAGTACGTTTGGAATCCGTGAATACCCGGTCCTGCGCCATTGCCTTGAGCGCCGGTTCGAAAACGTCGAAACGCCTTACGGAACGGTCCGGGTGAAAATCGGGCTGTTCCGGGGGCGCGAGGTCAGCCGTTCCCCGGAATACGAGGATTGCCGCCGGGCGGCGGAGGCCGCCGGCGTTCCGTTGAAAACCGTTTATCAGAGCTGTAAATAACCGCCCGAAGGGGCGGCGCCGTTCACCGTTTCCCCGGAGTGATCGAACGCTTTTGCATTCGGATGGCTGAGCGGTTCGGCGGTCAGGTTCAGTAGATATCGGGTCCCCGCGCTGTTGCCGAGTGCTTCGGCCAGACAGTGCGGCTCGGCCAGAATGACGATTCGCTCCTGTTCGCCGGTAACGGCCGCCCAGTTCACACCGGCGGCGCCGTAACGGATTTCCCATTTGCCGAGGTTGAGCGTGGCACGGTGGCAGCGGTAAAAATCGAGCCAGTGCGCGATAATCAGCTTTTCCGATACACTGAGGCGTGTCAAATCCATTGACAGCATCGGCACGCCCGGCAGAGACGCGATCAGGTGGCGCGAAATATTGGCGGCTGTTTCACGCGGATGCCAGTACATGGGATCGGCATGAATCGGCACGCCGTCACCGATACTGATGCGGATTTGCGCCAGCCGCTGGAAATTGTCGATGAAGTCGAACGGGACGTCTCCGGCCCGGAATTGAGTGCCGTAAGGGAGCATGGCGGGCGTGGCGTAACTCTGGCGGAATTCGATCAGGGCGTCCGCTTTGGACTTGCGGATGGCGGCGGAGAGTTCGCGGATGAAATCATGCGTCAGGCGTCCGCGGGGCTCGTCAACCGACGGCATGACGTAATCAAGGAAATCGACCTTCAATCCGTCCAGGGGGTATGTCTCCATCAGAGAGGCGATTTTTTCAATGATGATCCGGCCGGTCTCCACATGGGCGGTGTCGAAAACACGGCGGCCTTCGGCGCATTCGCCGGACAGGCAGGATTTGATTTCCTGATACAATTTACTTTTGAGCCCGATCAGGAATGGCGTCACCCAGATCATGTAGTTGAGCCCGAACGCCTGAACCTTGCGGATATGGCCGGTAAAGTCGGGGAATTTCTTCTCCGATACCTCCCAGTCGCCGATCATTTCGTACCAGTCGCGAAGGGTTTCCGGGGTGACTCGCTTCAGTTCGTCGAAACACCAGCCGTCATCAATGATATACGTGCCGAAACCGAGTTCCGCCGCTTCTTTCGCGGTTTCTTCGACCCATCCGGCAGTTACGGCGGCATGAACCGCGTACCAGGTACAGAATACCGGTTCCCAGGCGGCGGGGGGGAAATTCAATTCCGGCCGGGGGAGTTCGTTCCGCCAGTCCGCCAGGCATTCCGTCCAGAGGCGGCGGCGGCGGTTGACGATGACTTTGAACGGCCTGGCGCCGGGAGGGGAGGTAACGGTGATGTTCAATTCGTAACGGCAGGCCTCCTGATTCATTTTGGCGATGATTCTCACATCGTCCGGCAGACAGTCGAGCCCGATGGAATAACGGTTTTCCTGGGCGCTGTTGAAAAAGGCAATGAACGGGAAATCGCGCTGTGCGGCACTGGTGAACTCGATGACCCACGGAATCCGCGCGGTGGAGGTGCGGTTGGAGGGAATCCAGTATCCCTGAATGTCGATGACCGGCAGTTCGAGGCGCAGCTCGGTTATGCCGCTGCGGTGCGGGGTTACGGTAATGATTTCAAATTCGGAAGCGACCGCCGAAGCGGAATACCGGACGCCGTCCGACCATAATTCCAGTTGCATATGTTAGCCTTCCATGAGAACGATTATTGCATTGCATGATATGTTTATGGAAGATATCACCGGAACGCAAAAAATCAATAAAAATGACCGGTTTCCGCCTGTTGATTTGCAAAAAATCCGGAAGAATGCTATTTTGGGGAAATTGAAAATTTGTATAGGAGAAGCAATTGATGAAATTTAAAATGATTCACAACAACCTGAATGTGTTTGACCTTGATAAGAGCCTGGCGTTTTACCGTGAGGCGCTGGGGCTGACCGAAGCCCGACGAATCACGGCCCCGGACGGTTCGTTCATCATCGTCTACCTGAGCGACAATGCCGGCAGCCACCTGCTGGAACTGACGTGGCTGAAGGATATGGACCGCCCGTATGAATTGGGCGACAACGAATTCCATCTGGCCTTTGCGACGGACGATTTCAAGGCGGCCCAGGAAAAACATCGCCAAATGAACTGTATCTGCTTCGAGAACGAAGCCATGGGCATTTATTTCATCAACGATCCCGATGGCTACTGGCTGGAAATCCTTCCGGAGAAGTGAAAAAATCTCTCTGTGTGCAAGTCTTTCTGTCATAAGTGAAAGAATTTTCGCGGCGGCACGTTGCCGCACGCGGTCCAGCGCGCGGATTGCGCTGGTCGCCCTAAGGCGAAATGGATTCCGATCTTCGAACAGGAAGCGTTTCGCCGTTGCAGCACGGCCCGGTGCGGGGGATGTTCCTTACCCTGATCTGCAATCCAAGCCGATAAACGGGCGCAATTATTGAAGATCAGTGCTTGAATTATTGCGCAATGACATTACATTTGCCTTTTAACCAAAACACTTAAGCTAAGGTTTTATTATGTCAAATTCGTCTGTCGCTGATTTTACGGCCAACCCTGCTCCGCTCGGGCTTTGTGGTTTTGGCATGACCACCATGTTGCTCAATATCCACAACGCCGGTTTTTTCCCGCTGGACAACACGATTGTCGCCATGGGAATCTTTTATGGAGGGCTCGCCCAGGTCATCGCCGGAATCATGGAATGGAAAAAGGGTAACACATTCGGTACGACTGCATTTACGTCGTACGGCTTTTTCTGGATGACGCTTGTCGCCATCTGGTGTTTACCGGCAATCGGTTCGGTTGCCCGTCCCACGCCATTTTCGATGGGATGCTATCTGGCGCTGTGGGGGCTCTTTACCGCCGGTCTTTACATCGGAACGCTCAAGGGGGCACGTTCATTGCAAGTCGTGTTTTCGTCTTTGACTGTTTTGTTCGCCCTGCTGGCATTGGCTAATTTCTCCGGCAGTCATCTGGTACATGTCATTGCCGGTTATGTTGGTATTTTCTGCGGCGCCAGTGCTTTTTATACTGCCATCGGACAGGTTATCAACGAATCCTTCAAGCGGAAAGTCCTGCCGCTTTGACCTTCGTTTACGTGCATGAATAGACGGTTGGATTGAGTTTTCCCCCGTTCCTTGCTGCATTCCGTGTTTAAGCCTGTTTCATTGATTGAGGCATCCATTCACAACAGGATGAAAACAGAAATAGACAGGCAGGATATATTTAATTATGAGTGGCTACCTCGCCAGGAGTCGAACCTAGACTAAATGGACCAAAACCACTTGTGCTACCATTACACCACGAGGTATTGAAGTTTAGTGAATTACTAATATACTTCATTAAGGTCAAATTCCAAATAAAAATTTGAAATATTTGGAAAAAACTGGTAAAATGACGCTCCCGCTGTATATTACGTCCGCAATATTCTCTTGGCCTTTAAGGTGGAAGATGCCGTGAATTTATGGAAAAACGGCAGTTTGTTACAAAAATGTAAATCGGATGGAGTAAACCATGCATCCTATACTTGTTGAAATCGGTTCTTTTGCTTTGCGCAGTTACGGCTTGATGGCGGCGCTCGGGTTCCTGGCCGGCGTCGGTATCGCCATGCTGAACCGGAAATATGCCAAAATGACGACGGATCAGCTCAATACGCTCTGCTTTTTTTCGATCCTGATCGGTATCGCGGGCGCGCGGCTGTTTTATGTGGTGCAGTATTGGCATCAGTTCCGCGGGCACCTGCCGGATGTTGTCCGCATCGACAAGGGGGGGCTGGTGTATTATGGCGGGTTCCTGCTGGTTCTCGCCTTTATCTATCTTTATTGCCGCAAAAATAAACTTTCGGTGCTGAGAGTGATGGACGTTTGTGCGCCCGGGCTGGCGTTGGGGCATGCTTTCGGCCGGGTGGGATGTTTCCTGAACGGCTGTTGTTTCGGCAAGCCGGGCGGCGGAGCCTTCGGTTCCCTGTATCCTGCCGGGAGCGAGGCGTTCATGAAATACGGCCACGTGGCGTTGCATCCGGTACAGCTTTATGAGGCGGTGATGAATCTGGCGCTGTTTCCGCTGCTGTTTCTCCTGACCCGGAAGGAGGGGAAGGGGATTAGCACGGCGACTTATTTGATTTTGTACGGTCTGATCCGGTTTACCGATGAATTTTTCAGGGGGGACCATTCGGCTCCGTTTATGCTGGGGATGACCCGGGCGCAGGTGATCGGATTGGTTTTGATCCCGATCGGCGCGGCTTTATTAATCTATCGTATCAGGCAGAACAAAAATGAATCACAAATTGAACCGATTGAAGGTTGAAGCGGAGGACGCCGGAAAGCGTCTGGACCGTTTTCTGGCGGACAAAATGCCCGAGCATTCGCGGTCGATGCTGCAGCGCTTGCTGAAAGACGGCGCGGTAACGCGGAACGGCAACGCCTGTACCGCGGCCAAAGTGGCGGTCGCCGCCGATGAAATTTATGAAATTGCAATCCCCGAGCCGGTTTTATCCGAACTGCCGCTGGCGGAAAATATTCCGCTGCCGGTGTTGTTTGAGGACGATTGGATGCTGGTCATCAACAAGCCGCCCGGCATGGTGGTGCATCCCGGCGCCGGTAATACGTCCGGCACGGTGGTTAACGCTCTGCTGGGGCATTGTCCCGAGCTGGCGGAATTCGAGGATATGGCTTCCGAGCGTCCGGGAATCGTGCACCGTCTGGACAAGGACACCTCGGGCTGCCTGGTGATCGCCAAAACGCCGCAGGCGATGGCGAAACTCTCGGCGGCATTTGCCGAGCGCCGGGTACGAAAAGTGTACAAGGCTCTGGTCAAAGGAATTCCGAGGCAGTTGACGGAAACCATCGAAACGAACATCGGCCGCAGCGCGGGAAACCGTCAGAAGATGGCGGTGCTGCTGGAACGCGGCGGCAAAGAGGCGATCACCACCTATACGCTGGCGCAGTCCGGCAAAATCGGCAAAATCGCCGTCAGTCTGCTGGATGTGAAAATCCTGACCGGGCGTACGCATCAGATCCGGGTGCATCTGTCTTACCGGAAACTGCCGATTATCGGTGATACGGTATACGGCGGCAATCAGGCGGTTGCCGCGCCGCGGCAGATGCTCCACGCCTGGAAAATCACGCTGCCGCATCCGCGCAACGGACGTAAGTTTACATTCACGGCACCGATTCCGGAAGATATGGACGAGTTGCTGGCGCGCATGACCGATGTGGTGGTTCCGCCGCCGCCGCCCTCGAAAAAGCGCCGGAACGAATATGCGGACGAGGATGGTCTGAATTATGGCATCGACGGCGAAGCCGAAGCCGGTGCCGGTGACGTCGGCGGCGAAGTCGATTATTCCTTTCTGGAGTAGCCGGTGATGCCTGGATATCGACATGGCGCGATTATCGCCCCGGCCGGGCCGGTGAAACCGGAAGTGGTGAACAACGGGGCGGCATTTCTGGAATCCCGCGGATTGCGGGTATCCGTCATGCCGCACGTTCAGGACGGAGCCCCTGAGAAGTATTTTTCCGCCTCCCTCGAACAGCGGGTGGACGATTTGCACCGTGCCTGGCGCGATCCCGAAATCGACCTGATTGTCTGCGCCCGCGGCGGTTTCGGTTCCATGCAGTTGCTGCCTTATCTCGACTGGAACCTCCTGCGTTCGCGCGCGGTTCCGGTGCTGGGGCTCAGCGATATTACCGCGTTGCATCTGGGAATGCTGAAAAACGGCGCGGGGATACCGGTTTCGTCGGTCATGCTGAGCGGAATGATGAAGGCCGGTGAGTTCACGCTCCGTTCGTTGCGTTTTGCGCTGGGGGCGGAGGAAGGAACGTTTGAGCTTCCCGCGCAACTGCTGAAAGATGGGCGCGATTTTACGGCCCTGCCGCGGGCATTGAATTTATCGGTGGCCGCGGCGATGTGCGGAACGCCGTATATGCCGGATTTGAGCGGCTCTTTTCTGGTGTTGGAAGACCTCAACGAGCCGCCTTACCGGATCGAACGCGGTCTGATGCAACTGCAGATGTGCGGAGTTCTGGCGCAATGCGCGGGATTGGCGTTCGGGCAATTCACCGGTTGCGGAACGACGGACGAAATGGAGCTGATTTACCGGAAATACGCCGCGTATGTGGATGGCCCGGTATGGACCGGATTTCCGTTCGGCCATGAATCGGGAATCGCCGCGCTGAACTGGAATGTTCCGGTCACGTGCCGGGGTGGCGGGCTGGCGGTGCTTCAGGCACAGCCCGGACTTCTCCGGGCTTGAAACTGCCGCAACGCATATTCCGGGATGCCGGGATGCTGTCCATCGAAAAATTGCCGGACAGCGTTTGAATGATATTCGCGGCGGCACGTTGCCGCACGTGGTCCAGCGCGCGGACCGCGCCGGTTGCCCGTAAGTCTGTTCCATGCCCGGAAAAATCGGTAAAAAATTCAATCGGGGGTATTGCTATTCAAGAAAAAGTTGTTATAATAATTATAGAACGATCTAGAATTGGGATTTTGAAGCCATATGACAATTAAAGAGATTGCTGAAAAACTGGGTTTGTCCAGATCGACGGTGTCGATTTGCCTGGCGGGGCGGGAAGGCGACCCGCGCTTCTGCATCAGGCCGGAAAAGGCGCAGATGATCCGGGAATTCGCCCGGAAAAACGGTTACGTGCCGAATCTGGCGGCGCGCCGCCTGCGCTCGCGTTCGATGGAGCCGCCAATCGGGCTGCTGTTCAGCCGCAGGACGGGTATCGAAAAATCGTTGCCCGCTATGCGCGAAGCGATGGATATCCTTGAAGCGCACGACCGCGAATACGTGACGGTGGGTTACAAAGAACGCAAAATTTCCGATTCCCTTGCGCTCCTGAAAAGCATGAATGTGCAGAATGTGATCATTTTCGGAACCTTCGTGGAACCGTGCCCCATCCATCATGCCGATACCGGAATGATCCGGGATGCCGAAAGTGAAAGACGGGTGAACGAATGGTATCAGGATTGGAATATCTGCCGGAAGCTCAGTCCGGATTTGACCTTGTACGCCACCGATTACCGGTTTCCGGCGCCGGCGGACGGCGGCAGGGAAAATATGTACCGACTGGGAATCAATCATCAGGAAATGATGATTGAAATCCTGACGAAGATCAAGGAGGCCGGCAAAGGCCCGGTCGCGGTTTCGCGCTGGATTGGCATCGAGCATTCGCTGGTGCCGGAGTTGATCGAAGATGAATCGCTGATTCTGGAAGTCTGTTTTGACGGGAACCGGTTTGAAGAGGGGCGACGACAGGGGCGAAAACTCCTTGAATTGCGCCGGAAGCATCCGTTCCGGACGGTGTTTTTCGGCAATGACTTTCTGGCGGCGGGTATCATGACCGAATTTCTGGAACAGGGGATTCGGATTCCGGAGGACATCGGAGTCATCGGCTTCGGCAATGACGAGGCGGCAGAGTATTTCCGGGTGCCGCTGAGCAGCGTCAAGTGCGGGGTGTGGGATCATACCCGGGAGATTGTCGAGGCGGCAATGGGCATTCGGGAGCTTTCCGAAACCATTGTTTTCCCATATGAACTGGTATGCCGGGAGTCTTTTAAACTATGATACAAACAGGAGATGAGGTATGACAAGAAGAATGGCAAGGCAGCATATTTTTACACTGATAGAGCTGTTGGTTGTTATCGCTATTATCGCGATTTTGGCGGCGATGCTGCTGCCGGCGTTGAATCAGGCCAAAGGAAAGGCCCAGTCGATACGCTGTTCGGCAAATATCAAGGAGCTGAACAATTATTTCCTGCAATATGCCAACGATTATAATGATTATCCTCATCCGGGGGATCAGGTCAGTGCTTCCGGCAGTATCATATATTGGCCGGCAGCCAACAGTACCCTGGGCTATGCGAGCTATTACCTGAAACTGCCGTACCAGGCGACGGAGAAATTGCCGGGGACGATTCTCGATTGTCCGAGCGAACGTTCTCCGGTCAAGGGAATCGCCAGCTGGGTTTACGCGAACTACGGATATAATTATACGACTGAGCGGCTGAATATCGCCGATTCCAGGCGCAAGATTTCAGGCGTCAAGCGCCCCACCGAATTTGTTACGTACAGCGATTGCTACAATGCGTATTCGCTCACTTCCGTCGCGTTGTCCGCCTACAGCTACGGCAATACCTACAATACCCTGACCTTGTCGGAAAAAGGGGTCTGCTATATTCACGGCGGCACTGCCAATACCGGGTTTTATGACGGGCATGTGGAATCCATGCGGAAAGATCAGTTCCGGGAATATATGTTCGATATTCGCCAGCAATAAATGCGATTGATAAATAACGGAGAAGATTCAGGTATGAAAAAATTATTGTTCCTGTTGTTGACGGCATGCACCATGATTCCCGTCGCCGCCGCCTGGAAGGCGCAGAACGCCGGGATGTCGGAGGACGGCGGCGTGGTGACGGTCAAAAGCGCTGCTCACAACGGTGGCGTGGCGGATGTATTCAAGGTCGAACCGCGACGGCGTTATGTCATATCGGGGGAAGTGCGCGGAGAGGGAAAGATCCAGATGGCGGTGTTCGGCAGCCCTGCCGCGACGTTGAGCCCGGTGGCGGTACTGGAAAAGGACCAATGGCAAAAACTTGAATTGGGCTATTTCAGCCCGGGCGAACAGATCAGCCTGAAAATTTATTCCCTTGAACCGTCTCCGGCGGAATTTCAGGTTCGTAATTTCACCGTCGCGGCGCAGGAAAAACTCAAGCTCGAAGATCGCGAAATCCCGCGCCTGGATTATGAGGCCCGGAATTATCCCGGCAACGGACGGCCGGTGAAGCTGGCGGATGCGTTCAACGGGCAGGCGGTGTGGGGCAAGCGCTGGTATCGTCCGGTGACGGGAATACCGGTGCCGCTGAATTCACGGCCTCTGCATTTCCGGGCGCGGTTCAGGAAAAACAGTGACGCCAAGGTTACGGTCCGGGTGTTGAACGGCGCCCAGACGGTGGCATCGGGCGCGTTCTCAGGCAAGGACCGGTGGGAATGGGTGGTGTTTTCTCCGCTGGATGCCGAGGCCGCGTATCCGGAAGTCTCTTTTGTCTATGACTGCGACGCGGATACGCAGATCTGGCTGGACCGGATCGCGGTCGGCACCGATCCGGGGTTCGACCCGGATGCCGCCGTGGTTGAAGACCCGGGCTTGAGTATGGCGGCGGTGGGACGGAATGGTTCGGTGAAGATCGGGCCGTTTGTATTGCGCGGTGAAAACCGTTTTGCGCAGGAACAGACGGAATTGACATTTCGCTATGACGACGAAAAATTTTATGCGGTTTTCACTTGTGCCGAATCATGTCTTGAGCCGGTGAACAACCGGCTTCATGAATTTCAAAGTACGGTCGCAGGCCCGGACAATTCTAAAATCTATGGTGACGACTGTGTGGTTTTGTTGCTTCAGCCACCGGGGTCGCCGAATGCGTATGAATTTACCGCAAACGCCAATGGCGCGCTCCTGGACGCCCGTTGCCCGGAAGCCGACCTGTGGGGCGGGCGCGATTTGGAATGGAATTCCGGCGCGGCGGTTTCCGCCCGGAAAGGAGACGGAGCGTGGACGGTTGAAATGGCCGTCCCGTTCCGGAGTATGGGCGTTTCCGTACCGAAACCCGGAGAGCGCTGGAAAATCATGGCCGGGCGCATTGAGCGGAGCCGTAACGAAGTCAGCGCGTGGCAAACCGTGGGCAAAGGGTTTCATCAGGCCGCCGATTTCGGCGAAGTGCTTTTCATGGAACAGGTCCCGGATGTCGGCTTGGCGCAGATGCCGGGATTTGCGTCCGGAAAGAATCGGATTGACGTGACCGCGGACAGGCCGGTGGAGGTCGAGTCGGTGGTTCGGTTTGCCGGGCGGCCGCCGCAGTATTTCCGCGGGGGCGATTTCATGTTGGCGCAGAGTGGGACGTTCGATTATCGGTGGAGCGTCCGCGACCCGGCCGACCTGACGGTTTACTACCGTTCGCCGGTGTATACGCTGGGGGTTCGCGGGACGACCCTGAAATTCGATGCCGCCAACCGGGTGAAAGTCAATGGCGTTGACGAAAAAAGCGGGTCCGCCGCCTTGAGTGACGGCCTGAACGTGATCGAAACCGCATCGCCGTTCAATGGGGAGTTCAAAGCCGGAGAATTGCGTTTTGCGCCGCCGCGCGGCAAATTCACCCTGATGGTGAACGAATCGACGGTCTGGCCGAACTGGCAGATCGACGGGATATCGGTCAACCGGGGGGGCCTGCAGCAGTTGCTGTTTCAGGTACAGGGCGTCGAGGGGTATACGCTGAACGATTATACGCTGTATCTGGATTTGCCGCCGGGTTTTATTTTCGAAGGGGCCTCGGGGTATTACCGGAAATGGAAGCTGGAAACCGGCGAAGTCGGTACGGTCAAATTCGGCGAGGCGGAATACCGGCGTTACCGGGTCCGTTTTTCGAGTCCGGTGAGCTCCGATAAAAAACAGCCGCACCATCATTATATCGCCGTACTGTTTCGTGCCCCCGAAACCGGGAATGCGGAATTGCCGCTTTATTTTCATGCCGGCAGCGAGGAGCACGGCATCATCGAATTGCCGCGGAAGCTGGATGTCCGCCTGTTGCCCCCGCTCTCCGGCAGGCGTCCGCAGACCTTGCTGGTGCAGATGTGGACCTCGTGGATGCACAATCTGGACGATGAAAACGTTTACGGAAAATTCCGGGATCATTTCATCGCCATGGGCGTCAATGAAACCCAGGCGCGTTTTGACGGAATCCGAAATCTGGCGCTGGTGAATTTCGAACCGTGGAATTTGGGCCTGTCCGAGTATATCCGCCGGAATCCGGAGGCGGCGTTGGTCGACCGGCACGGGAAGCGGAGTTCCGATTATATCTGCACGTCGGTCATGCTTCAGGACGGAGCGTTCAAAGTGTTTTTTCAGGAGCGGATGGCGGAATGGCTGGCGAAACGGAATTACCCGGCGCACGTGGATTGGGATTATGAAAGTCCGGTTATGGGCAGTTATATTTCCTGTTTTTGTCCACGTTGTTTGAGCGAATTCGGGCAGGGCGACCCGGAAAAGCATATGGCCGGATGGACCGCTTTCATGAACCGCCGCATGGCCGGTGTGGCCGCGCTGCTGAATGATGCGGTCAAGCGGGCGAAGCCGGGAACCCTGTTTTCCGTTTACAGCGGTTACCAGAGTGAAGACACCCGGCGGCATTATGGCGTGGACTGGTCCGCGCTGGCGGGTAAAATCGATCTGGCCATGTGCGGTTACGGCCGCCCGGTACGGGAGTTGGAGGGCACCCGGGAAGTACTCGGAAAGACCCCGTTGACAATCGGCGCCATCGCATATTCGTATGTGATTTCGGAGCGTTACGCGCCGCGGCCGGTGACCGGAACGACATTGCTGCGGTGTGCCGCCGATGCGAATTACGGAATCCTGGTTTACTGGTATCCGAGCCTGGACGGGCGTTCATTCGAAGCGATTGGCGAAGTCAGTGCGATCATGGCGGAATACGAACCGTTTTTCCTGCGCGGCGAGCGGCTGGGCGATCAACTGAATTTGCCCGGCTGGAGCCGTGCCGATTATGAAATGCTGGCCGGCGCTTCCGGGGAGCGGCTGGTCCTGCTGATGAACACCGGAAACCGCGAGCGGGATTATCAGTTCGAATGGGATGGACAGCGGCGCTCCGGCAAAGTTGAAGCCGGTGGCGTGAAAGCGCTGCTGCTGAAAAAATGAAGAAGCCCCGTCAAAGGCGCTTCTTCAAGGTGAATTCGATGACTTGTCCCGGCTGGAAATCAAGCGTCAGCCCGATCCAGCCGTAGGCGTCCGAACGGATTTGCCCGACGCCGCAGCCGGCTTCATAAACCGTGTCCGGCTGGAGGACGATGCTGATCCCGGTGTGCCCGGCGAAAAACGGAGCACGCAGCCGCAGGGCCGCGCCGTCCGGATGGAGCCGCACGGATTCAATCAGGATGTCGTAACCGGCCTGAACCGCTCCGTAAACCCGGTGCGCCCGGCGTATTCCGAGAATCGAGGTCTGGAACCCGCTGAAGCGCGAATTGCCCGCGCCGCGGCCGGTGTCGGCGCGGAACTGTTCCCAGCAGCAGAGCGTTTCGCGGTGATTCCGGTCAAAGAGTTCCAGATAGCCTTCGGCAATGGCTCTGGCGTCCGCCATGCGCCCCAGCCCGATCATGGTTTTCCAGAAAAAATACTGGAGTGGCGGCCAGATGGAGCCGTTCGGATAGCCTTCATTGCGGAAATACGGGCTGTCCGGTTCGATGATCATAAAACCGGACGGCGTCTGGTATTGTTTCAGTTTTTCAAGCAATACCGGGAGCCGTTCACCCGGCACCGAACCGGAAAACAGCGGCAGGCAGCCGTAAATCCACGGAATTTCCAACAGCTTTTCTTCGTCGGCGAGACGGTCCAGATAAATACGGTGCGGAGCGCTCCAGTAGCGTTCGTTCAGGGTATTTTCGACGGTTTCGATTTTGGATGAAAAATCGTCTTCCTCTCCCAGCAGCGAAGCGAAAATCCGCAAAATCTTTAATTGCCGCACCGCCAGCGCCGTCAGTCCCACACAAACCATGCTCAAGCGTTCGTGGCGCGGGTTGGTCGGCAGCGTCCGGCGGTAATCCCAGGAAAAAATACTGCCGTTGGCATAGAACAGGGCAGGGGAATCGTCGGCCCCGGTGCCGCGGTCGGCGCTGGCGAGGCCGTCCGGCGTGTCAAAGGCGTTCAGGACCAGAGCTTTCAGTTTTGGATAATAGCGTTGCAAAAGCGAAAGATCGCCTTGCCCCCGGTAAAGCTCCCACAGCGCATAGACGGCGGTGATGATATAACTGCCGAACCCGTTGGCGGCTTCCGCCTCGGGCAGGCTGTCCAGCATATTGAGGACCAGCGCCGGGTCGTCGTCGGCCATGCCCACCCCGGCCATGCCGTTGTCCCAGATGAACATCCGCCCCCATTGGCGCGCGGGAATGGGGCGGAAGCGGCCGCTGCTGTATTGATGGTTGTGGCGGGCCTCCCACAGCGCGTGCCGCCAGGGGAGTTCCGATGCCGGATATTCGCCCGGAGCCCACGGCGGAAGCTCGCGCGGTTCCAGTCCGTCCGGGGTGAAGTCGATCCGCGCGGTACGGATTTCGCCGGGGGCGAGATCGATCCAGGCGGTACGGATGCGGATGCGTTTTTTGTAACGGTTCCGGGGGCTGTCCGGGACTTCGCTGACTTCGGCGTTCAACGGGAAGTTGATCCAGGAGTTGGAATCGGTTTCCTCGGCGCTGCGGAACGCCAGCCCATGATAACGCATGTTCATGGCGATGCCGTTCATGCCGACGCGGTCGGGCGTGATACTGCATTCCGGCAGGTCGAGCCCTTCGCAGGGGTTCAGGTACAGGTGAAATTCCCACTGGCGCGCTTCGGCGGACGGATTTTCGAGCTTGAGCCCCAGCGACAGCCGCCCTTCGCCGTCGGTCGAAAAAATCGCCGTGGCGCGAACGTTCTGGCCCGAGGTCGGCAGGTAAACGAAACTCCAGTTCCGGCGGTCGGGGGTGATGTCCCAGCCGAGAATCCGCATTTCGTGGCTGTGCTCGAACCGTTCCGCGCCGCGGATGTAACCGTGGAAAATATCCAGTACCGGATGCGTTTTGAATTCCGGGTAATTCTGGTTCATGACCAGAATCAGTTCAAGGGTTCGCTGGATGCCGTATTCGGGGATGAACACGGCGTTGGCGCCATAGGCGAGGCTGGACACCGGGGCCCAGATGTTCTGATTCATTTTTCAAGTCCTTTGATCGCGTGCCACATTTTTTCCTGGCGTTGGTCGGCGCGGTTCCGGTTGCGTTCGGCGTTCCAGAGGTCGGCGGCTTTGCCTTGAGCGGTTATTTCGTCCATCAGGTCTTTGCGGAGTTCTTTGAGCAGGGGATGGCTGTTGCCGAGTTTTTCGCGCAGGATGCGGAAATATTCGTAGTCCTGGCGGGCGTTGAAAATGGCCTCGATCTGTTTACTGCCGTAGACGGCGTCGGCGTCAAAATACAACGGCGAGAAGATCATTCCCTGATAGTTGTATTCGTTCAGGTCGCGCGGCGCGCTGACGATATCCCAGAGGTCGAACCCGTAGAACTGATCCACGAAAATACCGCTCAATACCGGCATGGCGTAGTAGGTGTAGGGATCGAAATCGCGGCTGTTGCCTTTGCATTGATAAAAGCCGAAAGAGCGGCCGGCCGGACGTTTGTTGGCGGTGTTCAGGTAAAATGCCAGGGTTTCAGGCTCATAGCTGAATGCGCTCACCAGAATGTCCGCCCCTGCGTAATCCCGGTTTTCAGCCATTTTCAGCCGCGGGTTGAAATACAGCCGGAACGGTTTGCCGTTGACGGCCGCCGCTTCCGCCGCTTTCGCCCACGAGTCGAACAGGTCTTTCATTGGAGGCGCATCGGCTTCGTCGATCATGTGAAGGCAGACATTGGCCTGCGGGCTGTTCTGCTGGATGTGGCTGTTCCAAGCTTTCAGCCATTCCGAAATCCGTTTCCGGTAGCGCTCGGGCTCGGTCGCGTGATCGACGCCCGCGAATTTTCCGGTCTGCCCGGGATAGTAGAACAGCATCAGTTGTTTCGCGTCGGCGAAACGCCCGCGCCATTGGTCGAACGCCGCGTAGTCCGGCTGGGTTTTCAGCGTGTCGCCGTCGGTGAAATGCCGTTCATCGACCGCCGGGATGACCGCCATGCTTCCCCAGATCGTATCGATCTGGTATTTGCGGATGATTTCACGGACCGCCGGAAAGTTGTTCTGGTCTACGCCCGGATACAGCGACGGCAGGTTGTTGATGTAGTCGAAGGTGCCGAAGTGGGCGCTGAGCTTTTCCGGCAGCGCGGTATCGGCGACATGGATGATGGCGGGTATTTCCTGTCCGGCGAACGGCAGTTTCAATTCGTGTTTGCCGGGCGGGAGTTTGGCGGAATCGAACTCCACCCAGAGCTGGGCGGTGGCCCCCGGCTGAACGGTGAGGCTGCCGCCGGTGAGCGGACGGAGCATGTTGGCGTTCAGAAAATTCTGGTTGCTGTCCGTACAGACGGCTTCCTGATAACGGACGGCGGGATGGGAGGGCAGGGGGATGCTTCGGGGCGTATCTGAAATATTGGCGAAATTCAGGACGCGCCCGCGGCGTTCGTTTTGCAGCATATACAGTTCCAGCGCGGGAGCCGATTCCTGCCGGGGAGGGCGCGAAAAAATATGAAGCGGGTCCCACCGGTTTCCGGTCCAGATCGACAGTCCGTTCAACCCGGCGTCCTGCATTTGGCGCAGATTGATTTTCAGGAGTTCGCGCTGGGCGCGGTTGAGCGGGGCGACGGTGTTTTTGACCGCCAGATATTCACCGGGATCGGCGGCGACGGCCCGGCGCAGGGCGGAGAGTTCTCCGGAGGGCGTCAGAAATTTCAAGTCGTTTTCGAAACGTTCATAGGCGGAAAAACTGCTCGAAATATCGGTGGTGTCGCCGTCGAAATGAAGCATTTCGTTGTACGGACGGCATTCCTCCGGCTTGCCGCGGAGGATTTCCACTTCGTCGGCGAAGTGAAACAGTCCGTCGCATTTGACGATGAAGCGCACGTAGCGCGCGGCGGCGTTGACCGGCATGTTGAGCCAGAGATTTTTCAGGACCGTGTTGTATTCCGGCAGTTGATGGCGGTTGACCCGGATCATCTCTCCGGCCAGGGCAAACGTCCGGTTGTCTTCGCTGACCAGCACGTAAATCGCCAGCGGCCAGCGGGCCCCGGTCATCCCGGCGCCGGTATGGTAACGCACTCCGGCGATCGGAAGGCTTTGCTCCAGGTCAATGCTCCAGATGACGGTGGACTGCATCCGCCAGCCGACCGTGCCCGGCTCCATCCAGATTTTCTGATTGTCATGGAGCAGGTATTTTCCGTCGGTCAGGTCATACGGGTCGTTGCCGTTTGTGCAATGCGGGTAATTGGGGGCGTGGGTGAACACGGCCTTTTTTCCTTTTGCCAGATTTTCCAGTCCTTCAAACGGTTCCGGAGCGGCTGTTTCCAGCGTGAAGTCGGAGAACGACGCCTCAATCGGAGCGGATGGGTTTTTGAACGCAATCTGGATTCGGTTGAATGTCTTTCCCGGCGGGAGCCCGCTCAGGCTGATCCGGTAGAACCCGTTTGGGTCCGGCTGTACCTGATGCAGATAGCCACCGGCGAGTTTTTCATTATTCAGGAACAGGACCGCTGTCCAGCCGTTGTTCGGGGCGGTCGAAAACGCGGCGCGGAATTTCAGGTTCAGCAAGCGTGCGTCCGGCAGGGGCGGCAGCGTGATATTGGCCTGCGGCCAGCCCTGCACGGCAGGGATCTGCATGGAGAACGAGTTTTCGGCGCTTTTCAGCAGTTCGGCATTGCTGACCTTGAGCTTTCCGGAGAGCGGCGCGGCGGCATTGAACAACGGCGTGTTTTCCGCGGCAAGGGCGCAGGCGGCGACAAGGCACAGGGAGATGAAATATTGTTTGAACATATTTTTCACCAGTTGATTAATTCGGGGTTGGAACGCAGGTATCCGTACCACGGAGAGGCCAGATAATAATTGTTGTTGATGAACGCGCCGTTGCCGGTGCACCACATTTCAACCGGCTTCTTGGAATCGATATGACCGTCCGCATAGGCAAGGTTGTACAAATCGCCGTGGCGCGGCTGGTAGATACGGTCATAAGAGGCCAGGTAAAAACCGTTGCGGGGCTGTGCCGCCGATTCATTGGGTTCCGTCAGTTCAAGCATTTGCGACGGACGCTTGATCAGCGTCTGCCGGATTCCGGTCGTGTAAGACAATACGGCGTTCAACCCGTAAGTCTGGTAGGAATACGCAGGGGTAGTCATGGTCGGGCAGAACATGACCTTCGGGGTGGGGTCGTGAATGACCCAGCGGTTCAATGTCTTGCCGACCATGTAATTGCCCAGATAACGCACCCAGTATTCGCCGCCGGCTCCGCCGTCGAGCCCCGGCAGTAAGCTGGATGGGAAATAAAGGTCGAAATCGTCCAGATAATTATTGGTGAGCATAAACATCTGCTTGAGATTTCCGGTGCAGGATGACTGCCGGGCTTTTTCCCGGGCCTTGTTGAGAGCGGGAAGCAGCATGGCGGCCAGTATTGCAATAATTGCAATGACGACGAGGAGCTCGATAAGTGTGAATCGCGTCTTTGGTTTGTTCATGTGAAGACTCCTGTTAATGGATATATTCCTGTTGAATCATTAATGGGTTATGGGTTTTTTGAATCAATTTCCCTTTGGCGGCCAATAGCTTCCAGCCGGAACGGTCGCCGTTCAGGCGGCTCAAGAGCAGCGTCACGGCTTTTTCCGCCAGATCGTCCACCTGAAAGTCATATTCCAGCACATCGTGCGGAAACGCGGTTTTATGATCCGTATTGAATGTGCCGTGGGCTTTGATCGATTCCAGATTACATCCCGCCGCCTGCAGATAGGAGAGAATACTCTTCGCTTCGGTGATATAGCCGCTGATCAGGGCGGCGCTCCGGCATTTTTCAGCGAAATCCTGCGGATTGATTTCGTTAATATCCCCGTAGCTGACGACTTCGACTGCATCGGGATTCAGGTTGTTTTCGGCCACGATCCGTTTCAGGCCGTTCAGTCGGTCCCGGATGGAACTGTATTCGAGGGTTTCCCGGCGGACCAGGAAAATGAACTTTTTCCACCCCCGGCGCAGAAAATGACGCCCGATCTCCTGTCCCGCGGCGAAACTGTTATAAACCACCGCGTCATGGGCCGCTTCCTCGTAGTATTTGTCCAGGAAAATCAACGGGAAATCGGCCGGTTTCATCTGCATCAGCGTCCGCACCTGTCCGGCTCCCAGAATCGACCAGACGATACAGCCGCAGCAGTTGGGCTTGTTCAAAATCCCCTGAAGCTGTTCGAACTGGGTCGACGGCGAAGCATTGGAACTCAAAAACAGAATTTCCAGCCCGGCTTTCTGCAGATAATGATGCAGGCTGATGAACAGCCCGGATTGAAAGGTCGATTGCGTGGTCTGGTCGAAAACCAGCGCCACCAGCTTGTTCTTTTCTCCGGGAATCGTTTCCGGTTCCGTCGCCGGGGCTTTGACGAACGTGCCGAGCGCGCGGCTCCGCCCCAGCAAGCCCTGGTTGCGCAGTTCGTTCAGCGCTTTGCCCAGCGTGATATGAGTGGTTCCGAGCATTTCCGACAATTCACGGTCCGGCGGCAGTCGATAGCCGTCGGGAAGCGCGCCGGACAGGATCAATTCCTCCAGTGTCTTGCGGATTCGCAGGTAGAACGGAAGCGAATTGCCGCCGCCGCCATTTCTGATTTCATGGATTTGTCTTAATAATTCCTGATTCATCATTTACTGCTCGTGATATATAATGATATATGTATACTATTATACAGCATGGTTCCGGAAATGTCAATCCCCTTTCAATCATAAAAAGAAGAAAAAAACTTGAGCATGATATAAGAAATTTTGGATTTTGAGGAATTGAAATGAGCGAAAACCCTTGACTTTTCCGGTGAAGGTGCTATTTTTCCGTAGGTCGAAAATCCCAACTGGAGGAGTTGCCTTATGTGGAAGAAAAGCATCGATGTCAATGCTGTTCGTGAAATCCGGGTCCGTAACACCGTGTTTTTCGGAGCCGGAGCGATCGCCAAAATCGAATTTATCGCCGGGAAACTCAAAGAACGCGGCGTGACCAACGTCCTGGTGGTGACCGGACGCAGTTCTTATAAAACTACCGGAGCCTGGGATTATGTGTCCGCCGCTCTGAAAAAGCATGGCATCAGCTATGGCGTTTATGACCAGGTTACGCCGAACCCGACCGCCGATCAGGTGGATGAAGCCGTGGCGCTCGGCCGCCAGAACGGCGCCGGGGCCGTGATCGGCATCGGCGGCGGCAGCCCGCTCGACGCCGGCAAGAGCGCGGCGATTCTGTTGAAAAACCAACCGTACAACGCCCGCGATCTCTATACGTTTAAATTTGAAGCGTCCGAAGCTTTGCCGTTTATCGCCATCAACCTGACGCACGGAACCGGTTCGGAAGTGAACCGTTTCGCCGTGGTGACGATTCCCGAGACCAACTACAAACCGGCGATCGCCTACGATTGCATCTATCCGCTTTATTCGATCGATGACCCGGCGCTGGCGGTGGGGCTTTCCCCCCAGCAGACCTGCTATGTCAGTATCGACGCGGTGAACCATGTGGTCGAAGCCGCCACCACCCGGGTCGCCAATCCGTTGGCGATTACCCTGGCGCGGCAGACGATCGACGCGGTCAACGAATATCTGCCGCGGGTCATGAAAGACCCGAAGGATTTGGAAGCACGGTACTTCCTGATGTATGCGGCCATGCTCGGCGGAGTGGCGTTTGACAACTCCCTGTTACATTATACGCATGCGCTCGAGCATCCGCTGAGCGCGCTGAAACCGGAATTGAGCCACGGGCTCGGTCTGGCCATGCTGTTGCCGGCGGTGGTGCAGAATATTTATCCGGTGACCGGACCGGTGCTGTCGTATATTTTCGAATCCGCCATACCGGGATTCAAGGGAACGCCGGACGAAGCGCATAAATTTGCCGTCCGGGTCGAACGGTGGCTCAAGAAAATGGGCGCGCCCGAAAAACTCCACGATGACGGTTATCAGGAAAGCGACATCAACCATCTGGTCGGTCTCGCCTTCAATACCCCGTCGCTGGAATCCCTGATCGGCCTGGCGCCGACCATCAGCAGCACCGAAGCCGTGGCTGAAATTTACCGGAACTCGCTCTATCCGCTGGATAAAGACGACGATAAATAATCAATGAATTCTGCTTTCCTGCCGCGCATCGGGCAAACGCTCGATGCGCGGCAGCGTACTGCTTCAAAAATAGCTTATTGCCAAGAAAGATTATATTTTTGTAATATGACGGGTTGAAGTTTTTCCGGACGGGGTTATAATATTCCATAATACAAGGGGACAAGGAATATACAATAATCAGGAGTCGGAAGAATGCGGAAAAATTTTACCCTTGTGGAATTGCTGGTCGTGATTGCGGTAATCGCCATCCTGGCAGGATTGATGTTGCCGGCGTTGAACAAAGCCCGCAATGCGGCTGCGGCGGCGAACTGTATCAGCAATAACAAACAAATCGGCTTGTACCTTGCCCAATATGCGGACGACTCCAACGGTTGTCTGCCGATGGCGGCCGTGGCGCCGAAGTGGGAGGAAGATACCCCCGGCGGACTGTACGGCTGGACAAACAGCCTGCGCATTCACAGCGGCGCGCAGAAAAAGATTTTTCATTGCAGCAAAGACGTTGAACGCGAATTTTCTTATTCGCTGAATTGCCGGGAAGTATTTCTGCGTCTGGGCGGATACGGTTCCTGGCGGCAGACGGTGCTGGACCGCGCCAAAACCGGTGCGTCGAGCATGATCCTGATCGAGGAAACCGGCCGCGACAATAATGTTTTCGATCCCACCGACAGCGACCATGACAACTATACGCAGGACTGTGAGCCGAGCGATTTCGACCGGCATGGCGGAGTTGCGGTGCTCTTTATGGATCTGCATGCGGAAAAACTGCTGAAATACGATTTCAATCAGCTTACTTATTTCACCACGGTATTCAAAAACTGGAACGAAGTCGGTTCCGTGTCCGCGCTGTAATTTTGCCGTTTACTGGATTGGGAAAATTCGCTTTTTGAGCAGAATCTCCAAAAAGTTGATTTTTTCGATTTCCCTCCTTGCTAAAATAATAATCAAATGCTATTATAAATTAGTGGTATTTGGTATCTGTATTAAGTTCTTTCATAATAAGTCAAAAGTCCTTCGCGGCGGCACGTTGCCGCACGCGGTCCAGCGTGCGGACAGCGCTGGTCGCCCGCAGGGCGAAACAAAACTTCGATGACTGAAAACTTACATACGGCAGTGCCTGGGTTATTTCATACCCGGATGAATAAATTTCCGGATGAAACGGAAATCTCGCTTTCGGGGGGAACGCAGGGGAGATGCGAAGCATGAGCTATTATGCTCACACCAAAGAGAATGCGCCGGTCGAGGACTGGCAGTATCTGATGGATCATTTGAGAAATGCCGCCCGGCTGGCGGCTGAATTCGCAAGGGCTTTTCAGGGGCAGGAATACGCATATGCCGCCGGTTTGCTCCACGACATCGGCAAAGCGACAAAACGGTTTCAGGCGTATTTGCGGCATGCCAACGGCATTACAGATGAATTTGCGCCGGATTACCAGGGGCGCGGTGGCGATCACTCCACGCCGGGGGCCAGGCTCTGCTATGACCGGTCGCCCCGGGCGGCGGGGAGGCTGCTTGCTTATTGTATTTCCGGGCATCACGGCGGTTTGCCGGATTGGCTGCAGGACCGCGGACATGGCTTGCGGGAAAAACTGCAAAAAGAACAGCCGGATTTGAATATCGATATCCCGTTCCCCGATTTCACGGATATCCCGGCGTTGAAGCAGTGGTCCCAAATCCCGACACAGAGAGGCTTTCAGGTTCAAATGCTGGTGCGGATGCTGTTTTCATGCCTGATCGATGCGGACCGTCTGGATACGGAGGCATTTGCCAATCCCGAACAAAGCGCGCTGCGCCGTGGATATCCCACGCTGGCGGAGCTGCAAAAGCGTTTTGACGTGAAGTTTGCGGAACTGCGCCGCAACGCCCGTCCGTCCGCGGTCAATACGATCCGGGCGGGTGTTCTGGAAGACTGCCTGGCGGCAGCCGAGCTGGAGCCGGGGCTTTTCAGCCTGACGGTCCCGACCGGTGGCGGGAAAACCCTGGCGTCTTTTGCATTTGCGCTTCGGCATGCTTTGAAATTCAACAAAAGGCGGATCATTTATGTGATCCCGTTCACCAGCATTATTGAACAGAATGCGAAGGTGTTTGAAGATATGGTGGGGGAGGACGCGGTACTGCAGCATCACAGCAACTACGAGTTCGACCATGCGGACTGGTATAAAAAACTGGCGGCGGAAAACTGGGACATGCCGATGGTGGTCACCACCAATGTGCAGTTTTTTGAATCGCTGTTTGCCGCAGGGACTTCGAGGTGCCGCAAGTTGCACAACATTACCGACAGCGTGGTGATTTTTGACGAAGCGCAGGCGATTCCGGTGGAGAAATTGGCGCCGTGCCTGGAAGCGATCCGGGAGCTGTCGGTCAACTATGGAGTGACATCGGTGCTTTGCACCGCCACCCAGCCCGCAATCGAGGCCCGCGAAGAATTTCCGGGCGGGCTTGAGCATGTACGTGAAATCATAAAAGATGTCCCGGCATTGTTCGGCGGCTTGAAGCGGACGAGCCAGCATTATCTGGGCGAATGCAACATTGCCGAGGTCGCGGAACAGATCGGCAGGCACGAACAGGCGCTGGCGATCGTGAACACCCGTCCGCAAGCCCTTGAACTGTATGCGGCTCTGAAGGAACGGCACCAGCATGTATACCACCTCAGCGCGCAGATGTATCCATGCCATCGCCGCCGGACGTTGGAAGCAATTCGAAGTGCTCTGAAGAACAATGACCCATGTCTGGTGGTATCCACAACCCTGATCGAAGCGGGTGTGGATATCGATATTCCGGTGGTTTTCCGGGCGCTGGCGGGGATCGACAGCATTGCCCAGGCGGCGGGGCGTTGCAACCGGGAGGGGCGACGGGCAAACGGCGACGTCTATATTTTCAAGCCGGCGGAGGGGATTCCAAAAGGATATTTCCGCAGTACGGCTCAATGCGCCGAGCAGTTGTTGGAGCGTTTTGAAGGGGCGTTGCTGGAGCCGGAATGCGTACGTGAATATTTTCTGGATTACTACTGGCTGCGGCAGGACCGTATGGACGATAAAGGAATTTTGAAAGCCTGCCTGACTGCCATCAGAGGGGAGATTCAATTTCAGAAAATTGCGGAATTCAGGATGATCGATAGCAATATGTGCTCCCTGGTCGTTGCGGTTGAAAAGGAGGCGGAAGCGCTGGTCGCTCAATTGGTGGAGGGCCGCGATGCCGGATTTGTGCTGCGCAAGCTCCAGCAATACACGGTGCAGTTGCACGAAAAAGCGTTCCTGTCTTTGAAGGGTTGGCTGGAGGAAGTCTATCCCGGGGTGTATGTGCTCTGGAACCGGAATTTTTATTCGAACGAAACCGGGGTTATTGTGGAGGTGTCCGATGATAATTTTATATATTGACATATTTATTCGATAAAATCAAAACAGGAGATTGGACAATGGCTTATGGAGTTGCAATCAGGGTGTGGGGGGATTATGCCCTCTTTACCCGTCCGGAAATGAAAGTGGAGCGTGTCAGCTACGACGTGATGACGCCGTCGGCGGCGCGGGGGATTATCGAGGCGATTTATTGGAAGCCCGCGATCCAGTGGAAAATAAATTTTATCCATGTGATCAAGCCGATCCGTTTTCAAAACATCCGCCGCAATGAGCTCGAGAGTAAGATTGCGCCATCCGCAATTTCTGCTGCCATGAAGCGCGGCGGCGATCTCAGCGTCCGCATTGAGGAGGACCGCCAACAGCGTGCGTCGATGGTGCTGCGCGATGTGGAATATGTGATTCAGGCCGAGTTTTCTTTTACCGGCAAGACGAGCGATGATGAACCGGGCAAGCACCTGGGCATGTTCGAACGCCGGGCCAAGGGGGGGCAGGCATTTCACCGGCCCTGCTTCGGATGCCGGGAATTTCCGGCACACTTCGAGTGGTGCGAGAGTATCCCGCAATCTTGTCACAAAGGAACCCGTGACCTTGGGTTTATGTTGTATGACATTGACTTTAACAATGGCAATCAGGCACTTTTTTTCCGTGCTGTAATGGAGGACGGTGTTATTGATTGCCGCCGGGCGGAGGTGATGTCATGATCATTCAAGCGTTGGTTTCGCTTTACGACCGGCTCGCGGAGAATCAGACAAAAGAACTTCCGACGGAGGGATATGCCGAACAAAGGGCGTCGTTTGCCATCGTTCTCGGCGACAACGGCAAAATGCTTCAGCTCAAGGATCTCAGGACGCAGTCCGGGAAAAAGCTGGTTCCCGAAATGTTGCTGTTGCCGTCCATCGGGCGTTCCGGTTCCGGTTTTTTCCCTCAATTCATGTGGGACAATACGCAGTATGTGCTGGGCGCGGTTGCGGTAGATGAAAAAAAGGACAAGCCCGATGAGATTGCCAGGAAACAGCAGAGGGCATTGGAGGCATTTGAAAGTTTCCGGGATTTTCATCATAGACACCTTGACCGTTGCAATTCGCCGGCAGTGAAAAGTTTTCTCGCATTTCTGGATCATTGGAAGCCGGAAATGGCGGAGGGGTTGGAGAATTGGAAGGAAGTCGCAGGGGCCAATATTGTATTCATGCACGGCAACCGCTCGTTTATCCATGAAGAGCCGGAAGTCCGGGGAATATGGGAAAAACTTTGTGAAGAACGGGACGATGGCGAAATCGGCTTCTGTCTTCTGACCGGAGAGCGGAGGAAGTTGGCGCGTCTGCACCCCATGATGAAAAATGTTGACGGAGCACAGGCCACCGCGGCGATTGTGTCATTCAATAAAGAGGCATTTTGTTCTTATGGGAAAGAGCAGAGCTATAATGCACCTTTGGGTCCCGTAGCGGCGTTTAAATATACTGCCGCGCTCAACTATCTGCTTCGCAGGACAGCGAATCCGCAACGGATGAAAGTCGGGGATTCGACAACGATATTCTGGACGAAGCGGGCCTCGCCGGTTGAAGAGTTTCTGGGATTTGCGTTAGGCGCGAATGATGAAGCGGCTGATGCGACGGACCGGCGGCAGGTTGAATTGTTTTTAACCGCTGTGCGGCAAGGGACCAGGCCGTTGATTCCTGATTTTGACGGCGATGTGGAATTTTATATTCTCGGGCTTGCTCCGAACAGCTCACGCCTTGCGGTTCGTTTTTGGTATGCCTGTACGGTGGCTGAGTTGATGAAGCAACTGGGAAAGCATTTCGGCAATTTAGAAATGGAACGATGTTTCGAGCACGATCCGCTTAATCCGGGGATATGGGAGTTGCTCAAGGAAACGGCGCGGGAGACCAAGGATATTTCACCGGTCCTCGGCGGAGAACTGATGCGGAGCATTTTGGAGGGAGTCGCTTATCCCATGTCCATCTACCACGGTGTACTCAACCGGATTCGAGTGGAGAATGATCCGAAGCGGAGAAAAGTATCCTATCTTCGCGCGGCGATTTTAAAAGCAGTATTAACCAGAAACTATAAAATGGAGGTTCCTATGTCTCTGGATAAAAGTAAAACCGATATCGGGTATCTGATGGGACGGCTGTTTGCCGTGCTGGAAAAAGCTCAGAGTGATGCGCTGGGCAATGTCAATGCGACAATCAAGGATCGTTTCTGGGGGGCGGCGTCTTCGACCCCGGCAAGTGTTTTTCCGCGCTTGTTGAATCTTGGCCAGCATCATATAGCCAAGGCTCAGTTCGGCATTGCCTCGGACAATGTGATCCGCGAAATCATGGAGAGCATACCGGCGTTTCCGGCTCGGTTGAGCCTTCAGGAACAGGGCATGTTTGCCATCGGTTATTATCAGCAGAGAAATGATTTGTATCGCAAAAACGAAAACAAAGAAAATAAGGGAGAGTGAAAATGAGTGAAGCAATCAACAACCGTTATGAATTTGTCCTGCTGTTTGATGTGAAAAACGGCAATCCGAACGGCGACCCCGATGCCGGTAATATGCCCCGTCTTGACCCGGAAACCGGGCGCGGGATCGTCACCGACGTCTGCCTGAAACGCAAAATACGCAATTTTGTCGAGCTGACCTGTTCCGGCAAGGAAACGTACAATATCTATGTCAAGGAAAATTCCATTCTGGCGGAACGGCGTACCCCCGCTTATGAGGCGGTCAAGGATATGAAAGACGGCGCCGATAAAATTACCGAGGCGAAACGCTGGATGTGCCGGAATTTCTTTGATGTCAGGACCTTCGGCGCGGTGATGTCTACAACATTGAATAATTGCGGACAGGTACGGGGACCGGTTCAGTTTGCGTTCGGCGAGAGCGTTGAAGAAGTTTGCCCGCTGGAAGCCTGTATTACCCGAATGGCCGTGGAAACAAGTAAGGACACGGATAAAACGACCGGCGACAGCCGCACCATGGGGCGGAAAACCTATGTGCCCTATGGCCTTTACAGGGTTCATGGTTTTATTTCGGCGCCGCTGGCGAAACAGACCGGTTTTACGGAAGACGACCTGAAGCTGTTCTGGAGCGCGTTGCAGAATATGTTTGATCACGACCGCTCGGCGTCACGCGGCGAGATGGCCACGCGCAAGCTGATTGTATTCAAACATGCAAGCGAACTTGGCAATGCCCCTGCTCATAAACTCTTTGACACGGTTAAAGTCGTGCGCAACGGCGCTTCGCAGGGACCGGCCCGCGGGTTTGCCGATTACGACGTGGTGTTAGCCAAAAACGCCGTGCCGTCCGGGGTTGAAATGATCGAAATGGTCTGAATATCCTGCTTGGAATCATGATATGTATTCCGAAGAGGAATATCTCATGCTTTCCGCTTTGCAGCACTTGTTGTTCTGCGAGAGACAGTGCTTCCTGATTCATTCGGAACAGGAATGGCAGGAGAACTATTTCACCGCAGCCGGCAGTGTCATGCATGAAAAAGCGGACCGGGTTGGACTCGAAATCAACGGGCCCGCGCTCAAAATTGAACGCGGGCTTCCGTTGCGTTCCTCCTCGCTCGGGCTTTCGGGCAAGGCCGACGTGGTGGAGTTTCATCGTGCTCCGGACGGCGCTTGGGTTCCGTTTCCGATTGAGTATAAGCATGGTAAACCGAAAGCGGATTTAAGCGATCGGATTCAGCTTTGTGCCCAGGCTTTATGCCTGGAAGAGATGCTGGAGTGCCGGGTTCCGGAGGGGGCGTTATTTTATGGGCGTACCCGCCGGCGCCTGCCCATTGAATTTGATTTGGCGCTGAGGAACGAAACGATTTCGGCCTGTCAGCGTTTGCATGATTTGATTCCTTACGGCGAACCTCCGGCGGCAGTATACGAACGCCGGAAATGCGAGGCTTGTTCATTAAAAGAACGGTGCATGCCTGAAGTCACGGGAACCCGGCAAAAGGTCGCGGAATATCTGCAGGCTATGCTGGAGGGGAATGATTGATGAAAAAATTACTCAATACGCTTTACGTTGCCACTCAAGGGACGTACCTGTCTAAAGAACGGGAATCGCTGATTGTGTCAGTGGAACGGCAGGTACGCCTGCGGGTGCCGATTCATACCTTGGATGGAATCGTATGCTTCGGCAATGTCCTGTGCAGTCCGTTTCTGCTCGGTTTCTGTGCGGAAAAAGCCGTTGAAGTTTCATTCTTGACCGCAAACGGACGTTTTCTTGCTCGTGTGAACGGTCCGGTATCCGGCAATGTTCTCCTGCGGCGCCGGCAATACCGGATGGCGGACGACGAACAGGCGTCGGCGGATATCGCCAGATCATGCCTGATCGGCAAAGTCGCCAATTCGCGGGCTGTGCTGCAGCGATATTTGAGAGATCATGATGACAGCGATGAAAATGTCCAGCAGGCTGTCGTGCGCTTAAAAATGAGCCTTGAACGATTGAAAGAGCGGACTACGGTTGATGAACTCCGCGGTGTGGAGGGAGATTGCGGGAGGGAATATTTTTCTGTTTTCGGCAATGTTATCAAGGACCGGAATGAAGATTTTTATTTTAAAACGAGAAGCCGGAGGCCGCCGCTCGACAATATGAATGCTTTGCTTTCGTTCCTTTATACTTTGCTGGCGCATGATATGCGTTCGGCGTTGGAATCGGTGGGGCTTGATCCGGCGGTGGGGTATTTGCATCGGGACCGACCGGGGCGTTATGGACTGGCGCTCGACCTGATGGAGGAGTTTCGTCCGGTACTGGCGGACCGGGCGGCGCTGTCGCTGGTGAACTTGAAAATCGTTTCCGGTAAAGGATTTCGAAAATCAGAATCTGGAGCGGTAATAATGGATGATGATACCCGGAGAAAAGTTTTGAAATTCTGGCAGGAACGGAAGAAAGATGAAATTCAGCATCCATTTATTAATGAAAAAATTTCGATAGGTTTGCTGCCGTTTGTCCAATCATTGCTGCTGGCGCGATATCTTCGTGGTTATCTGGATGCCTACCCGCCCTTTATCTGGAGATAAGAACGCATTATGATGATATTGGTGAGTTATGACGTATCGACTGCTTCTCCGGAAGGTCGTAAACGGCTGCGGCATGTGGCGAAAATCTGCCTTGATTATGGGCAGAGGGTACAGAATTCCGTTTTTGAATGTTATCTGGATCATGCTCAACTCCAATATTTCCGTAAACAACTGTTGGGAAAAATCGACCAACGGGAAGACAGTCTTCGGTTCTATGTCATGGGCAATAATTGGGAACGAAAAGTTGAACACTTTGGCGTCAAACCGTCAATAAATTTTCAAGATGATACTTTAATCGTTTAAAATGTGGGGATGAGGAGAAGTCGTATGATGAAAAGCATTTGATGTACGCGCGAACTACCAGCGGAGGCAGTTTTCTGCATGGGTTCGCGTTATGCATATGTTCTTTGATAACTGGATTTTATATATATTCTATTATATGAACGAAATAATATTGCATCTGAAAAATCTCGGTTCGCGGAAATAACATATTTGAATTTTGAGTTACAAAGAGTTATAGTTATACGGTCGCCACCTCACACGGTGGCGCGGATTGAAACCCGGGTGAGCAGTATCGAGGAGCTGTATTCGTTGGTCGCCACCTCACACGGTGGCGCGGATTGAAACGAGACGCGCCACGTATACGATTCCGCGGCAAAGGGGTCGCCACCTCACACGGTGGCGCGGATTGAAACCGAACACGGCTGTTCCCGGTCTATTGGGGGCAGGTCGCCACCTCACACGGTGGCGCGGATTGAAACGCATTCGGCAATATGCTGAAGGTACTGGCCGATTGTCGCCACCTCACACGGTGGCGCGGATTGAAACATTTTTCTTGGGCTGGTATTTGCGTACAAACCCGGTCGCCACCTCACACGGTGGCGCGGATTGAAACTGGCGGAGCTGACGACGGCGGCGGACGCGGATAACGTCGCCACCTCACACGGTGGCGCGGATTGAAACTTTTTTGCGGCGCCGTTCCGCCGGGGTGTCAACGTCGCCACCTCACACGGTGGCGCGGATTGAAACCAGGCTGGAGAGCATCGGGACCAGCTCAACGCCGCGTCGCCACCTCACACGGTGGCGCGGATTGAAACGGTGTTGCGGATAGCGAGGAAAACTTACGTGAGTTGTCGCCACCTCACACGGTGGCGCGGATTGAAACGTAGCTTTCCCCGTCAAGCTCCAGAACCGCCGGGGTCGCCACCTCACACGGTGGCGCGGATTGAAACCCGCGTCACCAAGGATCACAAGGAAAACATCAAAAGTCGCCACCTCACACGGTGGCGCGGATTGAAATCTGGTGGTGGTACTGAAAGAGAAGAGGTGATGGCATGGAGCGAAATTGCTTGTATCGTTTCCGGTGGCGGCTGGAATGAGCGAGTCAGCGCGATAGACCGTTTACCTGGATTTCCGGCGAAAGATGGCGGAAGAAAATATCTTCCGCTTGTCGACAGGCTTCCGGCGTGGGTTCGGATACCCCCGGAAGCGGATCGGGTAGCCCTAATGCCGCCCATTTGAACGCCGCCATTTTGTGCAACGGCAGCAAGTCAACCCGTTTGATGCAGTGAAATTTACTCAGGTAGGCGGCTAAGGCGTTCAGATGATCTTCCATCAGTGTCCAACCCGGAACCAGAACGTGTCGAATCCAGACCGGTTTTTCTGTTTTTTCGCAATAATCAAGGGTTGCCAATTCGTTTTTATTGTCGCTGCCGGTGAGCCGGAGGCAGAGTTCAGGGTCTAATGCCTTGATGTCCAGCAGCAGCAGGTCCGCCGCATCAATCACGTGTCGCGTCTGTTCGATCGGGAGCGACCCCGCCGTATCCAGCGCGGTATGGAAACCTGCCGCATGGCAGCGGCGCAGCAGTTCCAACGCGAATTCCGGCTGAAGAAGCGGTTCGCCGCCGGAAAGCGTGACGCCGCCCGTCCGCAGGAAATTCCGGCAGGATTCAATCCGGCGCATCAGGGCGGAAACCGTGATCTCCGTTCCCCCTGAAACAGCCCAGCTATCCGGGTTGTGGCAGTATTTACAGCGCAGGGGGCAACCCTGCGTAAATACCACAAAGCGGATTCCCGGACCATCCAGAGTACCGAATGTTTCCAGTGAATGAATTCTGCCGGTTATATCCATCGGGGAGTTACAATCTCGTATGAAGTGTCCGGTTGATGACGTCGAGTTGCTGTTCCCGCGTCAGTTTGATGAAATTGACCGCGTAACCGGAAACCCGGATCGTCAGTTGCGGGTATTTCTCCGGATGATCCATTGCATCCAGCAGGGTTTCGCGCGCCAGAACGTTCACATTCAGATGGTGTCCCATCTCACGGAAATAGCCGTCGAGCAGAGCGACCAGGTTATCGATTTTTTCCGGTTCGGTCCTGCCGAGCGTTTCCGGGGTGATGCTGAATGTATAGCTGATGCCGTCTTCCGCATAGTCGTACGGCAGTTTGGCTACCGATTTCAGGGAAGCGATGGCGCCGTTGACGTCGCGTCCGTGCATCGGATTGGCGCCGGGAGCGAAGGGTTCGCCCGCTTTGCGCCCGTCCGGGGTGGAGGCGGTTTTTTTGCCGTACATCACGTTGCTGGTGATGGTCAGGATTGAGAGCGTCGGCTTGGACTTGCGGTATGTGTGGTGGCTTGCCAGCTTGTTTCTGAAGCTGCGGACGATATCGACGGCGATGGCGTCTACGCGGTCGTCATCGTTGCCGAACTTCGGGAAATCGCCCTCGGTGATGAAATCGACCGCCAGCCCGGCGTCGTTCAATACCGGTTTCACTTTGGCGTATTTGATCGCTGAAAGGCTGTCCGCCAAGACCGATAATCCGGCGATGCCGCCTGCCATCGTACGGACGACATCCTCATCATGCAGAGCCATTTCAATCCGTTCATAGCAATATTTGTCGTGCATGTAGTGGATGATGTTCAGCATGTCGATGTAGAGTTTGGCGAGCCAGTCGGTGATTTCATCGAAATTCCGCATGACTTCATCGTAATTCAGGTATTCGGAACCGGCGAGAATGCGAATGGCAGGACCAATTTGATCATCTTTGTGTTTGATGTCCTGTCCGCCGTTGATGGCGTAGAGCAAGGCTTTCGCCAGGTTGCAGCGGGCGCCGAAAAACTGCATCTGTTTGCCGATCCGCATGGCCGAAACACAGCAGGCGATGCCGTAATCGTCGCCGAATTTGACCCGCATCAGGTCGTCGTTTTCATACTGGATGGATGAGGTGCGGATCGAGGTCTCGACGCAGAACTGTTTGAAATTCAACGGCAGTTGCTCGCTCCATAGAATGGTCAGGTTCGGCTCCGGGGCGGGGCCGAGGTTGGTCAGGGTGTGGAGGAAACGGTAGCTCATTTTGGTGACCATGTGCCTGCCGTCGAGCGACAGCCCGGCCAGGGACTCCGTCACCCAGGTGGGGTCGCCGCTGAACAGTTCGTCGTAGGCGGGAGTCCGCAGGAAGCGGACGATCCGCAGTTTCATGATGAAATGATCGACGAATTCCTGAATTTCCTCTTCGGTATATTTGCCGCAGGCCAGGTCGGCTTCGGCGTAAATATCGAGGAATGTTGAAACGCGCCCGATCGACATGGCCGCGCCGTTCTGCTCCTTGACAGCCGCCAGATAGCCGAAATAGAGCCACTGGATTGCCTCTTTGGTATCTTTGGCAGGGCGTGAAATATCGAAGCCGTATCCGGCGGCCATGGCTTTCAGTTCATGAAGGGCCCGGATCTGCTCGGCGACTTCTTCGCAGTGGCGGATATGGGAGGAGTCCATGACGTTGACGGCCATCTCTTTCTGCGCCTGTTTTTTCTGCGCGATCAGGAAGTCGAGGCCGTAGAGCGGAACGCGCCGGTAGTCGCCGATGATCCGTCCGCGCCCGTAGGCGTCCGGCAGTCCGGTGATGATGCCGGCACGGCGGGCCAGCTTCATCTCATCGGTATAGATGTCGAAAACCCCGTCATTGTGGGTTTTGCGGTATTGGAACACCTGTTCCACGACCGGGTCCATCTGGCGTCCGTAGGCTTCCAACTCCGTATGAATGAGCCGGATGCCGCCAAACGGCATGATTGCCCGCTTCAGCGGTTCATCCGTCTGCAATCCCACGATCTGTTCCAGGTCTTTGTCGATATAACCGGCCTCATGCGAGGTGATGGTGGAGATGGTGACGGAGTCGATGTCGTAGACGCCGTTGCGCTGCCGTTCGATCTCCATTTTTTCGGTCAGCTGGCGCCAGAGTTCGAGCGTCCGGCCGGTGGGCGGCGCCAGGAACGCGGCGTCGCCGTCGTATGGCGTATAATTGCGCTGAATGAAATCCCGGACGTTGATCTCGGCATTCCAGGCGCCGTTTTTGAATTTGGATTCTTTTTCGGGCTGAGAGGGGGCGGCGGCACAGCATGCGCCGTGTTTTCCACAACAGTTTCCGGTATTGGATATGGTGCACATAGGCAACTCCTTGCTGCTTTCAATTGTTACGACCGGCGGCGTTATGCCGCGGCGTCCCGCAGTTATCCGGTGTTTTAAACCGATGGTTAGCTCCGGCTAATTTTTCTCCATTCGGGTAGTGATAAATATAACATTTCTTCATGGCATGTCAAGACGGAATGGCAATGGATTTCTGAAAAAAATATCTTCTCAGCAGGCGTTTCCCCGGAAAATGAGGGGAAACGGAAAATACCGGTAAAAAACGGGATTGCCGATTGCTTTTTTTAAGAAAGGCATTACTGTACGGGACACAAGATATATGATCCGTGGGAATAATTAACACAAGATATAGTAGGTTTGCAACGTGAAGATCGTTAAAAGAAGTGGCGTCGAAGAAGAATTTATCGTCGAAAAAATCCGGATGGCGGTGGCCAAAGCCAATCAGACTGTGGAGTTTAAAAATGCTCTGACGATTCAGCAGATCGAAAATATCTGCAACCATGTGGCGGGCGTTTGCCAGGCGCTGGACCGGGCGCTGTCGGTCGAGGAAATTCAGGACATCGTGGAAACCCGAATCATGCAGGAAGGGGCGTTCGAAGTCGCCAAGAAATACATCACTTACCGCTATGTCCGCAGCCTGGTCCGGCAGGCCAATACCACCGACAACCAGATTCTGAGCCTGATCGAGTGCAACAACGAGGAAGTCAAGCAGGAAAACTCCAACAAAAACCCCACGATCAACAGCGTTCAGCGGGATTACATGGCGGGGGAAGTGTCCAAGGACATCACGCGGCGGCTGCTGCTGCCCGCTGAAGTCATTGAGGCGCACGAGCAGGGGATTATCCATTTTCACGACATGGATTATTTCGCGCAGCACATGCACAACTGCGATCTGGTCAACCTTGAAGATATGCTCCAGAACGGCACCGTGATTTCCGGGACGCTGATCGAAAAGCCGCACAGCTTCTCGACCGCCTGCAACATCGCCACCCAGATTATCGCCCAGGTCGCCAGCAACCAGTACGGCGGACAGAGCATCACGCTGACCCATCTGGCGCCTTTCGTACAGGTTTCGCGGGCCCGGATCCGCACCGAAGTGCTTCAGGAATTCAGCATCGCGGGGGCGGCGATCGGCGAGGAACAGCTTCAGACCATCGTGGAAAGGCGCATCCGCAGCGAAATCGCGCGCGGCGTCCAGACGATTCAGTATCAGGTGGTAACACTGATGACCACCAACGGGCAGGCGCCGTTCGTCACCGTGTTCATGTACCTGAACGAAGCCCGGAACGAACAGGAGAAAAAGGACCTCGCCATCATCATCGAAGAAGTCCTGAATCAACGGTTGGCCGGGGTGAAGAACGAAGACGGGATTTGCATTACCCCGGCGTTTCCGAAACTGGTTTATGTGCTGGAGGAGGACAACGTCGCTGAAGGCGGCGAATATTACGAACTGACATGCCTCGCCGCCAAATGCACCGCGAAACGGCTGGTGCCGGATTATATCAGCGAAAAGAAGATGAAGGAACTCAAGGAAGGCAACTGCTTTCCGGTCATGGGCTGCCGTTCGGCGCTGACGCCGTGGCGGGACGCCAACGGCAACTACAAGTTCTATGGTCGTTTCAACCAGGGGGTCGTGACCCTGAACCTGGTGGATGTCGCGCTGTCCAGCGACGGCGACATGGCGCGCTTCTGGAAAATTTTCGACGAACGGCTGGAGTTCTGCTATCGGGCGCTGATGTGCCGCCATGAACGTTTGAAGGGGACCACGTCCGACGCGGCCCCGATTCTCTGGCAGGACGGCGCGATTGCCCGGCTTAAGAAAGGCGAGGTGATCGACCCGCTGCTGTTCAACGGTTATTCGACGATTTCGCTCGGTTATGCCGGGCTGTGCGAGTGTGTCCGTTGCCTGACCGGCAAGAGCCATACCGACCCGGAGGCGACGCCGCTGGCGATCCGGATCATGGAGCACATGAACGCCGCCTGTGAACGCTGGAAAAAAGCGACCACGATCGGCTTCGGCATCTACGGTACGCCGCTGGAATCGACGACGTATAAATTCGCGCGCTGTCTGCAGAAACGCTTCGGAATCGTGCCGGGCGTGACCGATAAAAATTACATCACGAACAGCTATCATGTCCACGTGTCCGAGGAGATCGATGCGTTCAGCAAGCTGGCGTTCGAGGCGAAATTCCAATCGCTTTCGAGCGGCGGGGCGATCAGTTACGTCGAAGTGCCCGACATGCAGAACAATATCGAAGCCGTCCTGCAGGTGGTCCGGTTCATTTACGACAACATCATGTACGCGGAGCTGAACACCAAAAGCGATTACTGTCAGGTATGCAGTTTCGACGGCGAAATCCGGATCGAAAAGGAAACGTCCAACAAACTGATCTGGCGCTGCCCCAAGTGCGGCAATACCGATCAGAACCGGATGAACGTCGCCCGGCGCACCTGCGGATACATCGGCACCCAGTACTGGAACCAGGGGCGGACGCAGGAAATCCGTGACCGGGTCATGCACCTGTGAGTTGGCCCGGACGACGATAATGAATTACGGAACGATCAAGCCGGTGGATATCGCAAACGGCGCAGGGGTGCGGGTGGCGCTTTTCGTGTCCGGCTGTACCCGCCGTTGTCCGGGGTGTTTCAACCCCGAAACGTGGGATTTTTCCTACGGTGAACCGTTTACCCCGGCGGTCGGGGACCGGATCATGGAACTGCTGGACCGTTCGTACATCAACGGTTTGTCTCTGCTCGGCGGCGAACCGTTCGAGCCGGACAACCAGCGCGGGCTGCTGCCGCTGGTGCGGCGGGTGCGCGACGAATTGCCGGGCAAAACCGTCTGGGCGTATACCGGATATGTTTATGAACGCGACCTGTGCCCGGGCGGCGGCGCTTATTGCGAGGCCACCGACGAACTGCTGTCCGCCATTGATGTGCTGGTGGACGGGCCGTTCATCGAAAGGCGGAAAAACATTTCGTTGAAATTTCGCGGTTCGGATAATCAGCGGCTTCTCGACCTGCCGGAAACCCGGCGGAGCGGACGCATTATTCTCCTGGGAGGGAATCCCGGCAAATAACGGGTCAAACTGCGGATCGCGGTTTGACAAAACCTCAAAAGGCGGTTATTTTCTATAACCTGAAAAACACATCGCCGCCGCCGGTACAATCCATCGGATTCCGGTCGGGCTGTCGTATGGTTGCGGGGAAGTCAGACAAAAGGTTGCGGTTGTGTTCAAGACCATACGGAATATGGAGATCAATTATAAAACGGCGGGGCAGGGGGACTATGTGTTCCTGCTGCATGGCTGGGGGGCGAATATCGACCTGTTCAAAGGGCTGATGGAAGTGCTGTCCGCCCGGTATACGGTGGTGGCGGCGGATATGCCCGGTTTCGGCGGCACCGCCGAACCGCCCGGCCCGTGGAACGTGGACGACTATACGGACCTGATGATTGAATTCATCGCGGGGTTCAAGCCGGGACGGGTGATCCTGCTGGGGCATTCGTTCGGCGGCCGGGTGATCATCAAGATGATGAACCGGGACGGCCTGCCGTTTGAGGTCGAAAAAATCATCCTCACGGGCAGCGCCGGCATCCGCCCGAAGCGCTCCCTCCAATACAAATTGAAAGTCGCGTCCTACAAGATCGGCAAGGCCGTTCTGGGATTGGCGCCGGTCCGGTGGCTGTTTCCCGAGGCGCTGGAGGATTTCCGGCGGCGGGCGGGTTCCGCCGACTATGCCGCGGCTTCTCCGGTCATGCGGCAGACTCTGGTGCGCGTGGTCAACGAAGACCTGACCGGGCTGTTGGGTTCGATCCGGGCGCCGGTGCTCCTGGTCTGGGGCGTGAACGATACGGCGACCCCGCTGGCCGACGGGCTGTTGATGGAGAAGATAATACCGGACGCCGGGCTGGTGCGGATTGCCGAGGCCGGGCATTATGCATTTCTGGAACAGCCGTTTGTTTTTCACCGGGTAATGAAATCGTTTCTGCGGATGGAGGACCTGTAAATGTTTTTGCTCCTGCATGTGAGTCTGGTGCTGGCTTTGGCGGGCGTTGTGTTGACGCTGGTCAGGACCATGCATATGTTTCAGTTGAATTCCTACAAAATGAACGCCCAGTTGAACTGGTTGAAAAAAAATACGGGGAAGTTCCGGGCGCATCTGCTGATCCTGCTGCTCTCCGGGCTGGCGTTTACCGGCAGCGCTGTGGTTTACTGGCTATTGACGGCGCTGTTGCTGTTTTTCATTCCGCTGCTGCGGCCGCCGAAGGCTAAGAAGCCGTTGGTTTATACGCCCCGGGTCCGGCGGATGCTGGTGACGGCGGCGGTATTGCTGGCGGCGTGGGCGCTGGCGGTGGAGCTTCTGCCGCTGACGTGCGGATATTTTGTGCTGTGCCTCGGGTTCGCGGCGTCGCCCTTGCTGGTACTGTTGGCCAATGTCATCAATATGCCGGTCGAAAGGGCTTTTGTCCGTTATTATATCAACGACGCCCGGAACATGCTGCGGAGCCTGCCGGGCCTGACCGTGGTGGGCATTACCGGCAGTTACGGCAAAACCAGCGTGAAATATTACCTGAGCACCTTGCTCCGCGCCCGTTTCAATGTCCTGATGACGCCCGAAAGCTACAACACCACGCTGGGCGTGGTCCGCACGATCCGCGAGGGCCTGCGCCCGACCCATGAGGTGTTTGTCTGCGAAATGGGGGCGCGCAATATCGGCGACATCCGGGAAATCTGCGAGATTGTCCGTCCGAAATACGCCATCCTGACCGCCATCGGCGAACAGCATCTGGAAAGTTTTAAAACGCTGGCGAATATCGTTAAAACCAAATTCGAGCTGGCGGACAGCATTCCGGCGGACGGCAAAGTATTTTTGAACGACCGGATCGAGCGCCGCCCGGCGCAGCCGTTTGCCGCATACGGCGTGTCGGAGGAGAGCGCGTATCGCGTCCGTGACATCCGGGTATCGCGGCAGGGGACTTCGTTCCGGGTCGCAACCCCGGACGGCGAGGCGGAATTCCAGACCCGGCTGATCGGTGAGCATAACGTGATGAATCTGACTGGAGCCATTGCCGTGGCGCACACGCTCGGAGTACCGCTGGACGAGCTCCAGAGCCAGATGAGGAAAATCGAGCCGGTGCCCCACCGGATGCAGTTGATCGAAAACGGCGCCATGACCATTATCGACGACGCCTACAACTCCAATCCGAGCGGTTGCCGGGCGGCGCTGAAAACGCTTGCGATGTTTGACGCCTGCAAGGTGCTGATTACGCCCGGCATGGTGGAGCTGGGGGCGAAACAGGATGAATGCAACTGCGAGTTCGGGCGGGAAGCCGCCGCGGTGTGCGATTTTGTGGCGCTGGTCGGCGAAGAACAGGCCCGCCCGATCCTGCGGGGACTGCGCGAGGCCGGTTATCCGGAGGAAAACATATTCGTCGCCGGCGGTTTCAACGAAGCCATGGCGAAAGTGAATTCGATTCAGAGCGAAAAACGGAAGGTCGTCCTGCTGGAAAATGACCTGCCCGATAATTATTAAATCCCGGGAGATGCAGTTATGGGAATCATGAAGATCAATGTTGCGGTAGTGTTCGGCGGCAAGAGCGTGGAGCATGAAGTGTCGATCATTTCCGCGGTTCAGGCGATGGGCAACCTCAATACGGAGAAATACCGGATCGTGCCGGTCTATCTGACCAAAGACAATGAATTTTATTATGGCGAAGACCTGCGGAATATCAATCTTTACCGGAACCTCAAGGGATTGCTGGCGCGTTGCCGCCGGGTGATTTTCGTCCGCGAAAAGGGCCGGGTGCGGTTGATGAAATATCCGGGCGGGCTGTTCTCGGGCGGCCCGGTCTGCGAGGTCGATGTGGTTCTGCCGGTGGTCCACGGCACCAACGTGGAGGACGGCGCGCTGCAGGGATATCTGAAAACACTGGACGTGCCGTTTGTCGGCTGCGGCGTATTGGCCTCGGCGGTCGGCATGGACAAATACGTGATGAAGATTCTGCTCAAGGAAGCCGGGTTCCCGGTGCTGGACTGCGTGCGCTTCACCGCTCAAAGCCCGGACAATGTGAAGCGTGTCGAAGAAAAATTCACCTACCCGGTCATCGTCAAGCCGGTCAACCTCGGGTCGAGCGTCGGTATTTCCAAGGCTTCCTCGCGTGAGGAACTGGAGCAAGCGCTCGGCACGGCGTTCGTTTTTTCGGACAAGGTACTGGTGGAACCCGCGATCACCCAGTTGCGCGAAATCAACTGCGCGGTGCTCGGCGACGCCGCCGAAGCCATCGCGTCCGAGTGCGAAGAACCCTTTGCCTCCGACGAAATCCTGAGCTACAAAGACAAATATATGGACGGCGGCAAAAGCAAGAATTCCTCCGGCAGCAAAGGCATGGCGGGATTGAAACGGAAGATTCCGGCGGATATCGCGCCCGATCTTCGGGAACAGATCCGGGACCTGGCCGTGAGGGCGTTTCAGACGCTGGACTGCAACGGGGTTTCGCGGATCGACTTTATGATCGACAAGGCTGACGGCAAAGTCTGGCTGAACGAGATCAACACGATTCCCGGTTCACTGGCGTTTTACCTGTGGCAGCCGGTCGGGATCAAATACCCGGAACTGCTGGAGCGGTTGATCGCGCTGGCATTGAAACGCCGCCGCCAGGAAGAGGAAATCACGTATTCGTTCGACTCGAATATCCTGTCGATGGGCGGTCCGTTCGGCGGCAAGGGCGGCAAGGGCGGCAAGGGCGGCAAAGCCGCCGGTTAATGGAAGGCGATGCGAATCCATTCGCCGAGGCCGGAAAACACCATCTGCATGGCCACCACCGCGACGATCAGCCCGGTAATCCGGATCAACGGCCCGGTCAGCGACAGCATCTGAGTGAAACGGCTGAGGACCAGCGAGAACAGCATGAACCCCAGGTTCAGCGTCAAGGCGATGTACAGCGAAGCCAGGCAGACGAATATCCCGTATTGGGCCCCGCTGGAAATCACCACCGTGATGGTGCCGGGGCCTGCGATCAGCGGTGTGGCGAGCGGGACGATCGACATTTCATTCAGGGATTCATGGACCTTGTAGTCCTCTTTCTGGAAAAACATGCCTTTGCGGACGGCGTTCCAGCCGATGGCGAAGATGATCATGCCCCCGACCACCTTCAGCGAATAGATTTCCACCCGGAAAATTTCGTGAAGAATGAATTGCCCGACCAGCGTGAAAACCACCAGGATGCCGAGCGCCCACAGCGTTGCTTTCCAGGACATGTTCCACAGGCTTTTGAAATCGAGTTCCGGGGTGTAGGAGGCAAGGAACAATACCTTGCTGAACGGGTTGATCAGGGCCAGAAAATAGATAGAGTTCTCCAGAATCAATTTGTAGTCGATTTCCATAGTTTACCTGTTGATTTATTGGGCAACCTTTTGACGGAAAAATTTGGGGTCGGGGACGCGGGCGTAGTAGGGATAACGGGCCTTCACTTCATCCGGCGCATCCGGGGGAATATACTGGAAGCGGCGGTAGAGCCAGAGGTACTGTTCGGGATAGCGGCGGATAAAGGATTCGGTGATATCCATCAGTTCCTGAATGATTTCATCGTCGCCGGCGTATTCGCTGTACGGCTTGGAGAGAATGGCCGAATGCGCCACCAGGCGGTCGTTTTCGCGCAGCGTGGTACCGTAAATGATTTTGGACGGGATGTTGTTGGTCTCGCAGTAGTGCCAGAGCATGGCGGGCGAACGGCTCGACGCCACCGGCAATCCGAACATGTTCACGAACGTGCCGCCGTCGCGGACCCGGGTGTTCTGGTCGATCAGCAGGCCGAGCGAATAACCTTCGTTCAGGCATTTCAGCGAATCCCGGATCGCGCCTTTGGAGAAGATGATCTTGATGCCGCTCCGTTCCCGGTTGTCCTTGTTGAGGAGGTTGTTCAGGTACGGATTATGGGTGGCTTTGGCGATGGCGGCCAGCCGGATCGACGCCGTGTTGGCGGCGATCACGCCGGAGCCTTCCCAGCTGCCGAGGTGAGGGTTGACGAACAGGATGCGGGTATCGCTTTCCACGCAGTCGCGGAGCAGTTTGAAGACAGGCGGGGGGAGGTGGGTGTATTTGGCGATCCGCTTCGGCTTGCCCATCATCCAGATGAAATCGAAAAAGTTGTAAATGGTGTGGTGAAACGATTTGCGGGCGATGCGGCTGATTTCGGCGTCGTCTTTTTCCGGGAACGCGGCTTTCAGGTTTGCCTGGATCAGCTTTCGGATTCCCGGCGCCAGGCTGTAGGCCGCGAACGAGACAAAGGACGACAGCCCGCGCATGAGGAAGCGCGGCAACAGCCGGATCGCGTGATACGGGATGATGATGACGGTGTATTCCAGCAGGAAACGGATGTTTTTCAGTTGTTTTTTCAATTCTTTCATAGTTTCTTGCGGCGTCGGTATGGCGGCAGGGTACAGGTGATCTGACTGTTCGGGCCGGTGTTGACGCCGGCGGTGAATAAAGTCGGTTTCAGGCAGGAAGCCGCGAGGTTCTGGATAAAATGCAGCTTCTGCTCGAGCGTGGTTTCTTCCAATTGGGCTTTTTTGACTTCTTCCAGCGTGAAGTCGTCGTTGATATAGAGCAGGCCCCAGCCGTTGGCCAGCTCGTCCGGGTCGATCAGGTGGCGCGGCACGGCCAGATAGAGGAAATCCGCCACGTGCGCCCGGCGGATCTGTTCGAACCGGCTGCCTGCGTACAGGGCGCGCTGGATTTCCTCCAGTTTTTTCATGCAGCGCTGATAGTCCGGGTTGGCGCTTTTTTCGTAGTCCCAGGTTTCGATTTCTTCGAACAGGTTATCGGTGGCGCGGAGGTGCGGTTCCTGTTTGCGGATCACTGCTTCGAGCGTTTTTCGCTCGTTTTTGATTTCGCGGAGTTTCTCCAGCAGGTGAACGCGCTCGCCGATGTCCGGCCAGCAGTCGTCCCGTTCGAAACGAAGCTCCATGATCACGGTTTTGCGGGGGCGCATGACCCGTTTGCGGTCCGGCGACGACCAGAACGCGCCGATATCGACCTGGAATTTGGTCACGCGGGTCGGCACATCGATTCCGATGCCGGAAGGCGCCTGTCCGGCCAGCCATTTCAGGGCCGCCTGCCGGTATTGAAGATGCAGGGTATTCCTGTTCTTCTGTTGGTCGGGCTCCCGGTCAAATAAATCAAAACTTAATTGTGTACTGCTCATGTTTGCCGATTCTGGTTGCTTCCCCGTTAATATACTTTATCTCGTCCGGAAAAACAAGACATGAACTTGAAACTTTCGAAATAACAGCCATATTTAATTCATGAAAATTGAAATATACAGACAGATTGCCCGGACGCTGGTCAACGAGATCGAATCCGGGATCTATCCGGTGGGGGCCGACATGCCGAGCCGCCTCGAATTGTCCCGGCGTTTCGGCGTGACCCGCGCCACCGTCAACCGCGCCATGGAGCAACTCGAACTCAACGGCCTGATCTCGGCGCGGCGCGGCGCCGGCACCGTGGTGGTGAACTCCGGCATGCGCCGCCGGATTGCGCTTGTCGCGCCCGAATGGCTGATCCAGCAACTGCCGGGTTCCGACGCCTGCCGGGTGTTGCCGGTCGGATACGCGGAGGCGCTGGGAAGCCGCAGTTCGATAGCCGCACTGGCGCGTTTTGACGGGATTCTCTGGTCACACCCGGAGGATTCGCTGATCCCCCGGATTGCCGAGATCATGGAGAGCATCCCCGGCGCACTGATCAACCGGGTGGCGGACGGCTGCAACTACGTAACCAGCGAGCTGAAAGAAAGTTTTGAACAGGCGGTGCGCTCCCGGCTGGAACAGGCCCCCGGCGCGACCGCCTATCTGCTGAAGAACAGGGACGGCAGCAAATTCGTGCATCATTCGCGCGACGAAGGGTTTGTCGCCGCCTGCCGGACCTTGCGGCGCTTTTATGAGGTTATCGAAATGCCCGCGGATTTCGCGGACAAGCGCCGCAAACTTGACGCGGTGCTTCCGGCGGTTCCCGCCGGGCCGCTCTATATTTTCGCGGACGACTGGAGCGAAACCGGCGCGTTGATCCAATGGGTCTGGCAGCATAAACTGCAATGGCGCCGGGACGTGTTTTATCTGGACACCGACAATATCATCCACCGGCACGTGTGGGGGCTGGAAACGGCTTCCATCATTCAGGATTTTTACGGCATGACGCAAACGGCGTTGGAGCTGCTGTTGAAATCTTTGCGGAATCCCGGCGGAAAGCCGTTTCAGGTGCTGGTGAAACCGGTTTTGCGGCAGGGGGATACCTGATTTCAAGCGGTCGCGAAAGACCGCGCCTTTTCCAGTTGTTTGCCTTTGACTCCGGCATCCGTCAGGGAATAGAGACGGTGGATGGCGCGCAGGCGGATGATCTTTGCCGCGGTTTCCGCGCCGATGGCCGGAATGCGCATGAGCTCCAGCTTATCGGCTTTGTTGATGTTCACCGGGAAAAAATTCGGATGGTTCCGCGCCCACATTTCTTTAGGGTCGGCGGACAGTGAAAGGCTGCCGTCCGGCTCGAAAACCAGTTCGTCTTTCTGGAATCCATACGTACGGAGCAGAAAATCGCATTGATACAGGCGGTGTTCGCGGGTGAACCGCGCTTCCGGGGTCAGGGCGAAATTCCGTTCGCCGGGGATCGAGGTATCTCCCAGGCCCGGTTGATAAGCCGAGAAATAGACCCGCTCGAAGCGCAGGCGGTTATAAATGGCGTCCATGTAATTGATGATTTCATTGTCGCGCTCGCCGGCGGCGCCGACGATGAATTGGGTGGATGCCTTGATTTTGGCGTATCTGGCGCCGCGCATGGTCAGGTTGCTGATCAGTTTCAGGGGGTGCACGATGTCGCGCTCGAACTGTTTGTTGGCGGAAAGCGTGCGGAAATACTTCTCGCCGGGCGCTTCGATGTTCAGCGACACGGCGGTGGCGAGGCTCAGCGCCTCCTCGACGGCGGCGTCCGACGCGCCGGGGATGATTTTCAGGTGTATATAGCCCTTGAACCGGTATTGACGGCGGAGAATGGCGGCGGAATCCAGCAGCCGCTGCATGGTGAAGTCCGGGTCGCGGACCACGCCCGAGCTGAGGAACAGCCCGAAGATTTCCGGCCTCCTGCGGTGGTAATCCATGAACACCCGGGCGGTTTCCGCCGGGGACAGGGAACAGCGGCGCGCGTTGGCGTTATTCCGCAATGGGCAGTATTTGCAGTCGCTGGCGCAACAGTTTGACTGGAGCGTTTTGAGCAGCAGGCCGCGTCCGCCTCCGGCGACGGTGACGGGATAGAGCCAGCGTCCGTCCGCGCCGCGCTTCCGCGAACTGTCGAACTGTTTGCCGTTGCCGCAGGCGCAAGCCAGGTCGTATTGGGCGTCTTCGGCCAGAATTGCCAATTTTTTCAAGGTATTTTCCATATGGGTAATAATACATATATTCCATGGAAAATCAAGTGGTAATCTAATTTTTCATAGTATTTTGTCCGCGTGTGAAATTCATGGCAGAAGAAGTCAGGATGCGGAGCATCCGCACCGCCCCGGGTCGTACCCGGGCGGGGTGCAGCGGCGCAACGCTGCCCGCTCGCAGGGCGGAATTGTAAAGAATCAGCGGCAATGTGCCGCGTATGGTCATAGCCTGAGGCTAATATTTGTTCGGGGAGCTACTTGACATAGAGATTGACATTCTTGCGTTCGAGGCGGTAGCGCTGTCCGTCCGCCGTCGGCGTCACGGAAGCCAGCAGGGCAGGGACCGTATCCCCGTAATGATAATTGCGCAGGGCGATGGCGATATCTTCCGGTTTCTGGATCGGAATGCTGCCGAGGCGGATCAAGATGTCGCCGCGCTTGACCTCCGGGGCGGATTCCGGGGGCTTGCTGACGATCAGCCCCGCGTTGGTCGGGTAATTCAGTGTCCGGGCCAGCTCGGGGGTTATCTGGCGCAGACGCAGTCCGAGGCGTTTTTCGGGGGCGGAGGCGGCGTCGGTCATGCTGATTTTTTCGGCGGTGAAGCGGATCTGGTTGCCGGAGGGGGGGGTCAGGGTGATTTCGTCGCCGGCCTTCAATCGGGTCAGGGCCAGGCTGAGCGAGAGCAGGTTGGTAATCGGCGAGTCGTTGAAACGGAGCAGTTTCAGGCCCGGACGGATTCCCGCTTCCCAGGCGGGAGAGTCGTTCATCACGTCGGAGACGAAAAACACCAACTCACCGTCCTGCATCCGTCGGACGCCGGGGATGACGCCGACTGAAACATTATTGAACCGTTCCGGAGTGAGCCAGTGCCCGAGGATGTTTTCAAGCCGTTGCAGGGGAATGGCGAAGCCGATGCCGTCCGCGCCGCGGATGACGCTGGAGGTCAGGCCGATCATTTCGCCGTTGATATTGATCAGGGGGCCGCCGCTGTTCCCGGCGTGGATGGCGCAGTCGGTCTGCAGGATGTCCGAAAAAACCACATGGTCGCCGTAGGTCACCTGCCGTCCGATGCCGCTCAGGACGCCGTGGCTGATGGTGTTGCCCAGGCCGTAGGGGTTGCCGACGGCGATCACGGTTTCGCCGAGGATCAGGTCGCCGGGGGCGGCTGTCGGGATCGGCGGGGAGGACGCTTTCGGAATGTTATGAAGCCGGAGGAGGGCGATGTCATTGAGTTCGTCCGCCGCGATGATTTCGGCGGTGAAAATCTGTCCGTCGTGCAGAGTGACGTTGATCCGCATGGCGTTGTGCACGACGTGGGCGCTGGTGACGACCAGCCCGCTTTCGGAAATGATGCAGCCGCTGCCCAGCGAATAGCCCCGGCGCTTGTCGAGAAGCGGGAAAAAATCATCGGCCTGATCGTTGTCCAGCAGGCGCTCCGTGCTCAAGTTGACCACACTGGGCAGGACCCGCGCGGCCGCCTTGACGGTGGGGGTGATGCGGCGTGCCCGGGCTTCGTCCGGCGGAGGCTGCTGCGCCGTCAGGGGGAGCGCGGCGCCCAGAAGCAGGATGAGGATGACCGGCAGTTTTTTCATGGCAGGATATACTCCAGAATTTGTTTGGCGATGGCTGTTTTGTCCGCCAGCGGCAGGTCGATCCGCCTGCCGTCATGGCAGAACAGCGTGACGGCGTTGGTGTCGGCGCCGAACCCGCGGTCGCTCCGGCTGACGTCGTTGGCGACGATCCAGTCGAGATTTTTCCGGTTCAGTTTGCCCAGGGCGTTGGCGGTCAGGTCGTCGGTCTCGGCGGCGAAGCCGACCAGGAGCTGGCCGGGACGCTTGGCTTGTCCCAGCGATTGCAGGATATCTTCGGTCCGTTCCAGTTCCAGGAACAGGTTGCCGGAGGCTTTTTTCATTTTATTGGCGACGGGATTGACCGGACGGTAGTCGGCCACGGCGGCGGCCATGATGACGACGTCGCCGTCCGGGGCCGTTTCGTGCATGGCGGCGGCCATGTCGGCGGCGCTCTCCACGCGGCGCAGGGTGACGCCGGGGGGCGGCGGGAGCGTGACCGGGCCGCTGACCAGCGTCACCCGGTGCCCGAGCGAAGCGGCGGCGGCGGCGATGGCGTAGCCCATTTTGCCGGTGGAACGGTTGCTGAGAAAACGGACTGCGTCGATTTTTTCCCGGGTCGGACCCGCGCTGATGACAATATTCATGATTCTCCTCGTGTCATGCGCCGCTACCGGGCCATCCGGACAAACGGATATTGCTTCAAATGCCGCAGGAAACGGCACTTCGGGCACATGAAGTTTTCCAGTCCGTAGATGGCGGCCTGTTCCTCGGACTGGCGCAGCAGGGCTTCGTCGTTTTCCTGCATGATAATGCGTTCGGGGGCGTTGTCGGCGATGATGACGCCGGGGCCGCGGATGATCTTGATCCGGACCTCGGAATCCTCGCTGATAACCATATGATTGACCAGTTCCATGCTGTTGCTGAACGCCAGCCCGAGCCCGACCCGGAACACGCTGTGGGTGATGCTCCGGTAGTAGGCGGAACTGCCGTGAACGGTGGAGAGGCCGACGGCGTCGCCGGCGATTTCCTCGGCATAGAGCTGGTCGTCAAGCCAGACCTGATAACGCAGGGCACTGGCGTGGTCGGAATTGTGGATATAGATATCGTTCAGGGCGGTCTGGCGAAAGGAGCCGACCAGCACTTCGAGTTTCCGGGGGCGGTTGATGACGGTCTTGCCGTCCACAAAATTTTGGAGCTGTCGGGCGTGACTGTGGTCGTCGCACAATCTGGCGCTGCCGGTATCGCGCAATGGAAGTTTGGGGATGCCGGGGAAACTGCGTTCGGCCCCCAGCAAGCTGCCGTCGCCGCCGTAACAGACAATGAGCTCCGGCGGTCCGTCCGTTTCTTCCAGTCCGTACTGGGGCAGCAGGGGGCGGATGTCTTCGATGTTCTTTCCGGTTAACCTGATTTTCATAACATTACCCTTGGGTAGATTTGGCGATAACGGCATAGAGGATGGCGGCGGCGCAGTTGCCGACATTGATGGAGGCCTTTTGCCCGAACATGGGGAGGCTGACGGCGGCGTCGCAGGCGGCGAGGGCCTCCGGTTCAATTCCCAGCGCTTCGTTGCCCAGCACCAGAGCCAGCGGAAATTCGTAGTCGAAATCCCAGGCGAACACGCTGTCCGCGGTCGGCTCCACCGCCAGTATTTGACGGATGCCCTCGGCGCGGAGCATTTGAATCGCGGTCTTGGCGTCCGGGCATTGACGGCACGGCACCATGGTGTCGGTGTCCATCGCGGTTTTGGCCAGCTTGGGGTGGCCGGGGGCGGGCGTGTAGCCGCAGGCGATGATCTCCCGGGCGCCGATGGCCTCGGCGATCCGGAAAATATTGCCGGTGTTGTGGGCGCTGCGGAGCCGGTCCAGCACCAGCGTGACGGACGGAGGCGCAGCCAGGCGCGCCTTCAATTTGTTCTCACTGTAAGGTTGTAGTTTCATATTCCTTATATTATACTATGAAATCGGTTATTTTTCAAAGTTGATTTTTGTGAAGTTGCGGTTTAAATTATAAACATGAAAACTTTGATTGTCATGCGTCACGGCCACGCCGAGAATTGGGCCGCCACTGATTTCGCCCGCTGCCTGACCGCCGACGGCTTGACCGCTGTCGGCGCGGCGGCGGCCATCCTGCGGAGCCTTGCGCTGCGCCCGGATCTGATCCTGTCCAGCTCTGCCGCCCGGGCGCTGCAGACGGCCGAGCGCGTGGCGGCGGCGCTCGGCATACCGAACGACCGCATTATGGCGGAGCGTTCGCTCTATCACATGGACGACGACACGCTCCTGCGGGAAATCCGGCACACGGGTGACGAGTTCGATACACTGATGATGGTGGGGCACAATCCGGCGGTCAGCGCGTTGGCGTCCGGGCTGACGGACGAAATGTACGGCATGCGCCCGGCGGGGTTTGCGGTCCTGACGGATGGCGGCGATTCGTGGGGAACGTTCGGTGAACGGATTTCATCCGCAAGGTATTTCTGATGTACAAGGAATTCCACAACGCCTTCATGCCGATTTATCCGGGCCGGGTGATCCCGCTGCATGCGATGCTGGTCAGTTGCGGGCATCAACTGGTCAACAGCGCCGAATACAACTGGGACGGCACCAAGCGCGGTTCCCGCGAAATGATCGTCTGGCAATATACGGTCGGCGGTTGCGGCAGTTTGCGTTACCACGGACAGGAATACCGGATCGAACCGGGCAGCGCCATGCTGGTGAAAATCCCGGAGGAACACTGTTACTATTTCGACCCCGCAAACGGGCATTGGGAGTTTTTTTACGTGACGGTGAACGGTTCGGAACTGGTCCGGATTCTGCTGGAATTGCGCAAGCGCCTAGGAACTCCGATCTTGCGCCATGCGCCCGATTCCGAAGCCGTGAAGCTGACGAAAGAACTCCACCGGAGCGGCCTGGACGGGTATATTGACGACCCGTTTTCGGCGTCGGCGGTGAGCTACCGGTTCGCGATGGAGCTGGTGCGGGAATTTCTGCAATCCGGCTGGGGCGCGAATATTCCGCCGTTCATCGACAAAGTCCGCGACCACTGCCTGCTGCATCTGGACAGCCGGGAGCTTACGGTGGACGAACTGGCGGAAGTCGCCGGTTACAGCCGCTATCATTTCATCCGGCAGTTTCACAAACACTACGGCATGTCGCCGATGGAGTTCGTGACGGATTTGAAAATGCGCATGGCGGTACGGCTGCTCCAGACCGAAAAACTGACGGTAAAAGAAGTCGCCGACCGTTGCGGCTTCTCCTCCGCCAGCTACTTCTGCAAGGTCTTCCTGAAACACCACGGCAAAACCCCCGCCCAGTTCCGCGATTACCGCTGACCGGGCGGAGGCGGCAGGCGATTATTTTCCCAACCGTTCCAGCAATTCATCCAGAATCATTCGAGCTTGATAATAATTGCCCTGGGTGTTCAGCTTTTTCGCCCGTTCGAATTGCTTATTGAGGTTTGGTTTGCCATCTCCCTGATATTGGTTCAGGAGATATTCCACCGAACTCATCAGTTGTATATCCTCCACCGCATAATCCAATATTTGACGGCGGGAGACGCGACCGGACCTTTCGGACCGGGCCAGACCGTATGCCATGCGTTGCGCTCCATGTCACTGAGCCAGTGTGAAAACATGAAATAGTTGATGCTGTCCGCCCCTTCGATCCAGGCGGCGCTGCTCTGGCGGCGAATGTCGAACCAGTCGTCCAGGCAGTCATACCAGGTGGGGCCGCAACTGCGAATAGTGGCCCAGAGAGGTTTGGTTTTCGGGGTGTTGACGGTTTGCATGGTGTGTTTCACGTCCCACGCCAGATGCGACCAGTGGTTGTAATAGGGGTCGTAGCTGAATACATCGCTTTTCACTGTTAGCCCAATGTTTGGTATCTCCCGCAATCCATTTATGGTTTACGTAGGGGGCCGCCAGAGTGCACCGGAAGGTACTGTCGGAATCGGAACCCGGACCGAAAGCATAATCTTCGTAGACTCCGGCATACAACGCTGCGACGTTGCTCAGTTCCTTGACGATATTTTGACAACTGGCGGCTCTGGCTTTTTCTCTGGCTTTCTTTAATGCCGGCAGCAGCATTGCCGACAGAATGGATATGATTGCTATAACTGCCAGAAGTTTAATTAAAGTAAAAATTCTGTCTTTCATCAGACCGTCTCCTATAGGTTGGCATGTGTTGATCTGCCGGTGGATTTACGGATAATCAATTCGGTTTCGATGGTTTGTTCTTTTATCGCCTTGCCTGGCTGTTTGAGCAATCCCAATAACATATTGAACGCCGCCGTTCCGACCGTTTGCGGTTTCTGGTCGATGGTGGTCAGTGGCGGATAAGAGAATTCGGTGAAATCGTCGTTGTCATGGCCGACCACCGCGATTTCGCGGGGCATTTTCAGCCCGCGGGAAAGCAGTTCCCGAAGCAGATGCGCGGCATAGATGTCGTTTACGGCAATCACCGCGTCAAGGCGCTTGGGGAGAACTTCATTATCCACGTAATCCCGGGTCAGGGATTTGATGGTCGGACCGTCGATTCCCTGACGGATAATGAAGATGAGTTCCGGCTCGAATGATAACCCGTTTTCGTCGATTCCCTGCCGATATCCCTCCAGGCGTTGTTGCAGGCTGTAATCTTATCGCAAAGCCTGAACGGAGGAGTTTTTCATGTCATCAACACCGCCCTATCAAAGCAAACTGATTCCATACCAGAAAGAAATTTTTCGTATGTGGTACAACGAACGCGCCACGCTCAGAACGATTCAGACGTTCCTCTCCGAAAAATCTGTGCTCATTTCCCTGTCGGCACTTTCCCGATTCATCAAACGCCGGAGGCAGCAAAGCGATCCTCACGATGCCCCGGAGCCAAAATCGAGATACTTATTGCGAAGCGATCGGAGCAAAGCATTGTTAATACTCGAAGATCTGATGGGGCAAAATTTGTCGGACTGAATATTCATGGGGAAAATGGGAAAGATGAAATTTACCGACTTGCATTCTGTTTCAAGCAATGTTATAATGTAGGACAAGCAATCATGGTTCACCAATTTGTAAATTCGGAGCCTAAATTACTCGAAAATCGAAAGAAAATGGTGGTATAATCAACCACAAAATAAAAGTGAAGAGATCATGGTGATTTCTTCACGGATTTAGGAATAAATCTCGCAATACGATTGAAATTTTTGAAAATTCAAAAAGGAGGTCCTCGACAATCCCAAATTGATATGAGTAAAAAATCCGAATGAAAAACCGAAATGGATCGTTTGAACAACAAGGAGCCCAAGAAAAGTGAAAAAGATCGTAATGTTGGCCGCCGTCGGAATTCTGAGTATCTGCAGTGTAATGGCTGAGAATGCCGTCCCGTCCCTGGATGAACTGAAGAAAAACGTGAGTGAAGCGGAAAACGCTTTCAAAGCGTCGAACAGCAAATACAACGCTTTTCTCAATAAAAATCTGTCGCAGGAATGCAAAGATGCACGCAAAGTGGTAAACGATGCAAACAATGCGGCTCTTGCCCAGCGTATCAAGATGCTGCAAGCCGATGAAAAATACGCGCAGGCTGCGGAAAAATACGCGACTGCCCGTGAAGAAGCTCTCAAAACCAAAACCAAAGAAGCCAAAGCGGCAGAAGCCGCCGCCGCCAGAGACTTCAACAACGCCTGGAAAGAATCAAAGAAAGCCGCTTCTCCGGAATACAAGGCTTTTGACCAGGCGATCCGGGAAGCCGGCAAAGCCCAGGGCAAAGCGGACAGCGACTTCCGCGCCGCCAATGCCGAAGCGGCCAAACTCTGGAATGCCAGAACGGAAGACAGCAAAAAACTGACTGAAGCCAAAAACGCTTACGGCGCCGCCGCGAAAAAGGCGAAAACCAAATAAAACAATTGATGTATCATCTCAAAAGCCGGCAGGTTGCCGGCTTTTTTTGTAACAGCGTTGCCCCTGATTTTCCGGAAAGGGTTCCGCCTGCTTTTTATGAAGCGGAAAGAAACAGTCTGCCGTTCCGGTATATGACCGGAGTGCGCCAGTTCAGCGCGACGACAGAAACGAAAGCGCCCAGTGGGGACCATCAGGCATTTTCTAAAAACCGATAATAGATTGGTACCAGTCCAAACAACTGGAGGCAGTCATGGAACGAGAAAGAAAAAGCCGCGAATATTGGGAAGATCAATTGTCGGAGTATTGGGATGGAGGGCTGAGCATCGGAGAGTATTGCGAATTGAAAGATTTGCAACGCGAGAGTGCCCGGCGTTGGATTAGCCCAACTTCCGCGCTTTACGATCAATTTGAGGGGAACGTGGCACAACAAAGCTTTCGCATCTATTTTTTGAAGCGTTGTTTTTTCACGGGAAGCAGGCGGGGATTGATGCCGAGGGTCGAGAGGATGAACCGTTGCCGTTCGTCGGGGCGTCCCGGACGGCAGATCCGATATTCCCACTCTTTGGCCGGGACGATCAATGTCGCGTAACAGTATGTTTGCAGAATCCGCCGGACCCGCCGCCAGGTGACGTAGTAATCGGCGATGCCATAAGGTGATGTCACCAGGAGTAGCGGACCGTGTAGGTGATGACTTCTTCCATGTCCGGTTCGAGTTTCACCAGCCATTCGACCGTGTTTGAATCCACCTTTTTGCTAAGGGCGCTTTGTTCCAGGATTTCCCAGGACGGCCAACGATAGGGCGTTTCGACCACGCGGATTTCGACTGTTTCTTTCTTGCGGTTGCGAACGGTGATTTTGAAGCTTTCCGTCAATGTATTGTTTTCCCGCTTGTAATTTGTCCGCTGCCGGTCGCCGACCAGGTCGAAGGCGTCGCCGGTGTAGACTTTCACCTTTTCCCGCGCGGGAGAGTGGTCTATTTCGTTTTCGCCGATAAACTCCAGTTGTTTGTCGCTGTCCTGGCGGTAAAACCGGATACGGCCTTTCGGCAGCGGAATATCGAGATTGTTTTCTTTGGTGTTTTCAAATTCACGGTACACCCATACTTTTTTGTTCGCCTGCATTCCAAACGATTGAGTGTCGCGAATGTTTTCCAGGTTCCAACCACGATAACGGTCCCAGTTGACTTTCATGCCGTTGTAAATGTACACAAGATTGCTTTTGACGTCGTCGGCATTGATGAACTCCACCTGTTTGGTTTCTCCGTCCAGCAAATCCGTTTTGCGCGGCAAGGAATAAAGATGATATTCGTCAAATGTTTTTTCTGTCACTTGCTCCAGAGAGGACCTGTCGCCAAACGCACTTGGGGCAAAAGCTTTCATATTTGCATAACGATTGTGCGCCTGATTTTGAATTTTCTTAACGTCGCCCGCCATCAGCTTGATCGTGGCGTCCTTGAAACTGCGCCCGCTCTGATTGTCCATCGTCACCCAGCCGGTCAACGTCAGGATATCGCCCTTTTCCGGCAGGACCAGATTATAATCCGCCGACCAGTTGAAGCCGCCGCTGACGTAGCTCAATTCCAGCGGGGTTTCGATTTTCCGGTCGCTCGCCAGTTTCCAGTGCAACTGCGGCTTCAAGATGGAATCATCACTCAACGCCGGAAACAGCGGCTGTCCCGGCAGGGAAAAACGCAGCTTACCGTCCACTTCGATGATGGGGGTATCGCTGTTGCCGCGCCCCTGATACCGCATATATTCATATTGGTTCCCATAACGGAGCCTCGCTTTGGCGTCTGATAAATAAGGAGCGCGGACGATTTTGCCGCGGACAATGCTCTTTTCTCCATTGGAGGCGGTGGTTTCGAAGTCGATTACCTGCCCCTCGAAATGCTGGAGCAGCAAGGCTTCCGACGCCGGATCGTTGCGGTAATTCTGCTCCAACACCCGCAGCGCGCCCGCCGGCTCGCGCAGCAGCACCGATTCCGGTTCAAGGTGCGCCGTGATTCCGTCAAACGACAGCGTGGTAATTCCCTTCGCTACCGGCAGTTTGATTTGCTCCCGGATCACGGCGAACTGCTGGTTGTACAGCGTCAGCGACGGCTCCGCCGCCACGATCATCCCGGTAAGAACAAACAGAAGAAACGAACAGGAAAACCACGTAATTCTCCGCTTGGCTGTCATTTGCAACACCTCATAGTTAAAGAGTTATATTTGCCCGCCGCCGGAAAGAGCTGAAGCGGGTCCGGTTGTTGGTGAAACTGTAAATGGAGTTTGTCTTAGGCGAATCCTCTGAAGAATTAAAATACCCGTTACTGTTCTTTTTGCAAAACAATTTTCACAAAAAGGCGGAAAATTTTACATCCATGCACAGTCAGCGGTTTTATACTTTCTTTTCTGTTTGCCGCGCGGAACGGAGAACCTTGGCGGCAGGACGCGCCGACAGTAAACTCAAAAAAGAGCAAAGGCGGCCGCTCAATCCCCCTTGGTTGACTTACGGGGAATCCGGACCCGTTTGCTTATGCCCAGCTCATAGGGTTCATCTGTCAGACCAATATAGGCAATTACAAGTTCAGCAGTTCTCATTTCCAGTTCCCGCTGCACTTCCCTGATGGTCCATTTGCTTTTTGTCACCAGAAAATAGCCTTACATGTGTTAAGGTCCAAGGCGCAGGATTTTTGCTCTTTTGTAGAGCTTCCGATTGGAATACATAAATATCATTAGGGCGTTCCTGTCGCAGTTCAGCTAAAATTTTGACTGCGTTTGAGGGGATTATTACCTTTTTGATTTTAGTTATAAACTGGGTTTTTACGTTTACATAACTTTCGCCGTTTTCATCTTAACGGATATCCGCCCATTTTAATTTCTGCAAATCTACCGGCTGAAGCCCCGTGCCGAGACCAAGATTGAAATAGACAAGATGCTTGTTGCTATAGTGTTCCTTAATATAATTTTCCCATTTGAGAATTTTCCCGTATTTCTTTATGACTACTGACGGTTTTCGCTTATTACGCATTGTTGTCTCTCCATTCCAAGTATATTTTTTGATATTTCTTCAGAATATAGCGTGAATGACCTGGTGTAATCTGACCTTCAGAATCATTTGTGATTGGATGATTGTTGACAAAAAATTTCCAGGCCGCTCCATGCGCTTTTCCGGCAGTCAGTTGCTCGCTCAGAGCATTTTGATAATATTCATGATACTCTTTTCCCCATTGAAGATAATAGTCAAAATAGATATCGGTTCGCCGATTGTACAAATTTTCAAAATTATCGGCTTGCGCCAGAATTTGTGAGGACGAAATAAGCTGCATTGCCGCTTCTTTGTGCTTTTCCAGCCAGTTTCCGGATAATTCATACATTTCACGCCAGTATTGGGTTTCATCATCATGTTGAATATCAAGTATTTTTTGAATGAAGCCATAAATGGTTCTGAGTCTCTCGTGAATACTATCGGGTAACTCCGGCAATTTTTCAAGCTCGCCCATCAATACCTTAACCTGACTTTCGGACAGGCGGGGGCTCTTTTTGATGATGAATTCCGACCATCGGCTTTGATGAAAACAATGCGAAAAATTATGCAGATATTCGGATATGGCCCGGTCATCTTTTGCCGGCGGATGATAGATATGAACCATTTGCTTCAAGTAATAGCTCAGCAGGTTCATCAGGCAGCGGCCTGAAACCGTTAACGGACTATGGGGATTTTCAGGCTGAAACCAGAACCCCCGATCACATGGACGGTGTGTCCTTTTGAATGGATGAAATTTTGCTGATTACCGGTTTTACGGGGCAAAAATTCCTGGACCTGAACGAAATTGAAAAGGACATGTTGCTGATTGACGTTGGCCGGCGCAAAAGGGCGCTCGAAATATTGACGGGCGCTGATATCGGGCAATTCATCGCCGATAATCAACTCCGCAGAAGTTGACACGGCCCGGAACACTACCGAATAAGGCGATTTCCCCATACCAGCGCCCCGAATAAACCGGGCATGTTCAGGGTTTTAGGACAAACGCATGGTAATCGCCGGGCTTGACGCTGCCCTGAATCCGGGCCAGGACGCCGAGCGGAGCTTCGTCAACCACGGTGAACACCGGCATGGCGGCGGGTAATTCCGCCATATATTTCAGTTCGTGCTCCGGAGCGTCGTTGTAGATGATCAGGATCTGTTCGCTTTGTCCGGGATGGACAAACAAAGCCCAGTTTTCATTCGGCGCGCCGTTCATGCGGATGGCGCTATGGTCGATCCTGCCGTCGTACATGATGTGTTCGTACTTCGCCAGCAGCGCGGCGGCCTCGGACATGCTGTGATAGGAGCGCCCGTCCAATTGAGGCGCGTTGAAACAAAGGAAACCTTTGCTGCCGAGGACAATCCCCTTGATGGTAAATGCCTTGTCGATCGGGTAGAGCATTTCGCGGGACGTGAAGTGCCACGGGCCGGAAATAACTCCCGTCAATAGCGGCGTCGAGCCGAGTGCCTTGACGGTATTCAAGTAGGTTTCCGCCGGGGTCTGATAGCCGCATTCGGCATAATCGATGTGCGGGGCGAGCAGTTTCCAGTCGACATTGTATTGTTCGCGGGTGCGTTCGGACTGATAGCCGCTGTAAAACGTCAGCTTTCGCCCCTGGCCGTTGACGATCTTGCGGAAGACGGCGGTGATTTCGGCGAGGTTGCGGTTTGAAAACGCGATCCATTCGCTCCGGTATTCCTGGAAAACCGTTTCGGGTTTGATGGTTTGGGCGGCGGGAATGTTTGCCGTTTCGCGGAATTTCGACAGGCAGCGGGGACAGTAACAAGAGATTCTGCCGGTTGCGGCAGGGGATTCATAATCGAAATTCAGGTATTGGTAATTTTGGCAGTAACGGCGGAATCCTTTTTCCATGATCTGCTGGAATTCGGAATTATCCAGAAATACCTGCGGGCAGATCGGATTGTAATCGTCCAGGCCGATCTGCTTGCCGGCGTGGTCGATCCGGCGCGCCGGGCTGTTCGCTTCGGCGAACTTCCTGGCGTCCGCCCCCCAGAACGCCAGGAAATTGATCACGCAAAAATGGGTCATGCCGGTCCCCTTCGACAGATTCCAGACGTTTTGCAGGTCGTTGATTCCGACCGGAACCAGCGTTTCGCGGATATAGGCGGAAATCAGTTCCGTCCGGTTCAGGTTTACCATCACGCCGCCCCACATCTGGGTGATGTATCTGCGGGGGGTCATGCCGCGGAGCGGCGGATAGATGACCACGTCGAGTTTTTCGGGCGCTTCAAGGACCTTTCCGCCGCCGTATTCGGCCCAGTAGAAAATCCGGGAATCGCGGATGGTGAAGGCCTGTCCGGATACCCCCAGTTTCAGCAGGATGGCGATGCCGTCGTTATTCTGGTAATACGGTTTTTCCGTCAGACCGCCGGGGATTTCAACCCGGAACAGCCGGAAGGTCTGCCCCCCGATGGTACGGATTCCGGCTTCGGCGGTTTTCAGGTTCTGGAATTGCCGTCCGGAACGGACAAAGTCCGACGCCCCGGCGAACCCGATTTCCTCCGGCAGTGCCAGCGTAAACGCATAAGGGAGGCTGTTCAGGACAGGATTGGAATGATGGGCCGCCAGGAAAAGCGGTTGAATCGAGTTTTCAGCGATATACAGTTTCCGATCGTTTTCCGGCCACAACGTGCTTTGGTTGATCAGCAGGGCGGAAGGGGTTTGCTCGAAGCGGATTTTGTTTTCCGGCACGCCGGTGGCGATTTCAAACGGCGCGGTCAGCCCCTTTACTGTATAGTAGCCGTCGCTTGCCTCAAAATGCCCTGCGTTTACGGGGCGTCCGTCCAGTTCGATCTGGGCTTTGTCGGTGAAAATGGTGCGTTTCACGCAGTTGACCCGGTAGGCCGGAGAGACCAGAAACGGCTGTTTGGCGTCTGAAAAATTGAACTGCACTGTGGCGAAGCGGTTGGCGTCCAGCCGATAGGCCAGAGGAGAAGACGGGGAAGTGAATGTCTGAACCGGTTTCTGATCGTCGGAAACCGCGGCGGAGGCCTGAAACGCGGCGGACGGAGCCTGATAGGTCAATGTGTTTTCACCGTTCTTGAGTTCGCCGATCTGGAGGCTGTTCCAGCCGGGCAGGGGGCCGCCGAGCCGGATTTTGCCGAAATATTCGGGGACATGGAATGCCCGCGGCATTTCGAAATACGTCGTTCCCTCGTTGCTGTCTTGATTCAACCGGCCGAGGCAGATGGTGAATTCCAGCCCTGCCGACGGCTTTATGTCCAGGGATTCCCACGGAATGGCGGCTTCAAGGTCCCATTTGCCATCGCCGACCCGAACGGCGGTCATGGTCCGGCTTTCCCAGCGGGGATTGCGTCCGGTGGTCCAATAATCGGGCCCCTGGCACAAGGCGTCGGTGACGGTTCCCGCACCGTTAATAATGATTTCGTAAAAACGCTCGGCGCCGCCGTCAGGCGAGATGAAGACCATATTACAATCCTGTTTGAGCAAATCGCTGTCATGGGTTCTGACGTCCGCCTTGAAACGGTCCAGCGTGTTGCGGGCCGGATCGAGGCAGCGCTGGTGGTTCCGGAACGCCACATACAGGTTTTGGTGGTCATAGCCGATCTTGACCCGTGTTTGCTCCAGGGCGAATTCGGTGAATTGGTATTTACCGCGTTTCATGAACGGAGTCAGTTCAGGAAGCCCTTTCCAGGCGTCGTCGTCCAGCACGCCGTCGATGGCCGGAGGCGCGGCGACGGTTCCCGCCGTGATGAACGGCGCGGCACTGGCTGAATCGATCATTTCTACCACACTGATGTTGCGGAAATGGATTTTCCCTTTGCCTTTTTCCCGGGCAAAAAGAATCAAGCGATAGCGAGGCTCCTGCGGTTCGTCGAATGAGATTTCCCCCGTCATCCTGCTCCAGTCGTACGTCCCCGCCTTGGCCGGAAGAGACAGCCCGCCCTGCCAGCGGAGGGTTGTGAGATAGACGCCTGCCTGGCCGGAAAAATCCTCCGCTTTGGCTTCCAGCGTCAGCCGGTATTTCCGTCCGGTTTTCAGAGGGATGTAGTTTTCCACCCGGATACGTTCCGCGCCCGGATGGAAAATCAGGGAAGCGTCGGCATAATCGGTTTTGCCCGCATTGACCTTTTCCCAGCAGGCGGGGAAATCTCCCTGTTCGTTTTTAATGGAGAAGTCGCCGTTTTTCACCAGATTTTCGGCGAAGCACAACAGTGGAAGGAGCAGAAAGGCAATGAATGATTTTTTCATCAGGCGTATTCTCCGTATCGTAGATGATGGTTAAGGGGTATTGTCGCCCCACAAGAAACTTTCGCGTTCGGCATGGGAGACGGATTCCACATGCTGGTCTATATAGGTAAGGTTGGCGCGTGCCTGATGGCGCGGCCAGGAGATCCGGTAATCGTAGCCGGGAGCGATCCAGGAGCTGATATAATTACGGTCGATTGCCGCCAGGGGCGAAAGTTCGTCCTTGGCGCAGTCGCCCAGTTGAAGCGTCTGCGATGGCTTGCGGATATGGCGAACCGGAACAGCGGGCTTGGCGATTCCGTTGTAGTTGGCAATGATGCCGGAGGTGGAAATCCAGAGCCCGGTTATGTTCTGGTTGAGTCCGTAATCGCTCCATTGGTTGGCTTCCTGGACGGATGGGCAACGGAAGATACGGGTGGGCCGGTAACTGTTACCGGCGTTACTCTGGCGGTTTCCGGAACCTCGGGGAAGATAACCGAGTTCGTCCAGGCGGGTGCACCACTGGACGCTCGATGACGAGAAATTCGACGGCCAGCTGCCGGTCGGAATCAGGTAACCCTGATTGTCGTCGGCATATATGTTCAACGCTCCGGCGATTTGTTTGCTTTGGCCTTTGCATTTGGCATCGTGGGATTTCTGCCGTGCCTGGTTCAGGGCGGGAAGGAGCATCGCCGCCAGGATGGCGATGATCGCGATCACGATCAACAGTTCGATAAGTGTGAATTTTCCGGATTTCATCTTCACCCCGGGTTTAATTTTATCAATCCAAACAGGCCGGTCAGCGAAGTCTGGCCAGCAGCGTATTGCTCTGATAGGAGGCGTGACTGCGTTCTTCCCCGGCAAGGATCAGCGCTTCGCCGGATGAGAGGTTCACCGGATGGAAGTTGCCGAACAGCGCGGACTTGAACTCCGCGTTGGTGTCTTCGGGCATCACCGGGAATACCACCTGTTCGGTTTCCCGGATGAGAACCATTCGGGCCGGATCAACTTCGGCGATCAGCAACGGCGCGCGCCAGCGCATCAGGTGGCGGTTGTACGGCAGTTCGCGGTTATAAATCAAGTAAAGTTTGCCGTTGAGTTGCAGCCAGTGCTGCTGGGTGTTGGTCATGGAGGGAGTTTCGCCGTTGTTGAAGCGCCAGGGGGCCATGTCGCCCCAGTTCAAACCGTCGCGCGAAACGGCATAATGGCCGTAACCGTCCTCGGTGCGAAGCGTTAGATAAAACATCTCCTGATGACGGCACAACTGCGGTTCCATCAGCCCCCGGCCGACCGGAAGTTCAAGGATGTTTCCGCGTTCCTGATAAGTGACTTTGTGCCCGTCGTAGCGGCACAGGGCGGTAAAGCCCATGCGGTCGCGCCGCCCCCACAATCCGAACGTAAAGGGAATGAGCAGTTGGTCGTCTCCGAGCCATACCCGTTGATTGCAGCCGCAGACATAACTGGAGGCGTCGATGAGGTCGGGGATCTCGAGCTTCCGGCGCGTGGCAGTCCAGCGGCCATCCCGGTCCGCCACGGCATAGAGCGGATAGCGCTGGAGGATCGGGTCCGGTGTTTTGGCCCAGTCGCCGAGGCTGTCGAACAGATGCCCGTCACGGTAATAGACGTTGTGCCCGATGGCGAGGACGGTCTGGGTGGGAGCGTGGTATTCGGGGACTACGTCGCAGACCCCTTCGGTGATGTTGTGTCCGATTTCGACGCGCCCCATGTTCGGAACCGGGACCGGCGCACTCCAGGTCTCGCCGTTGTCCAGTGAAACGGATTTATGGATCGGGAGATAGTAATCGCTTCCTTCGATGCTTTGCAGGGTCATCAGCAGTTTGCCGGAACCCATGCAGGCGGCTTTCGGATGAAACCAGGAAATATTTTGTCCGGACCGGTTTTCCCAGATGGTTTTTATTGCGATCTTCATGAAAACACCTCTTGTTTTTTCTTATTATAACATTAATTTAAAGAATTGTATATAGTATAAATGAATGATTAATTGTAAAATTGTAACATTATGATGAATGTCCGGGCGTCACGCGCCGCAATTCTGGATTTAATCCGGTGTTATCAGGAGGATTTCAAGATCCGGGAGGTGCTCTTTGCCCTGCCGAAACCTCAGATCCCAGGTGGTTACGGCAATCCGTTGCCCCGCCTGATTTTCCCGGGACCCGGCGGGCAATACCGGGTGAAAACGGTTCTGGATGGTAAAATCTGCGAGCATACTTTGACGGACGGGCAGTTACTTTGCTGTCTGCCGAAAAGTTGTGTGCTGCGTTTGGAGACGGAGGGGGAGACCACGGTTTCGATTGTATTCATGAAACATTGCATCCGCTTTGTCTATAAGCTGGAGGGCGGGTTTTACTGGTATCACAGCCGGCACCCGCTTTCCAACGGAGGGGATTTGCTGTTCCGCGGGCTGCTGGCGTTTGCGAGGGAGAAACGCCCTCAGGAGTTGTTAACATCCGCGGCGTCCGGACTGTTGGGGGTGATCCGGGACGATTTTGAAAACGACTTGAGCGATACCGGCAAGGCACAGCAGACCTACCGGCAGGCATTGTATCTGATGCGCAACCAGTTCCAATCCGACATTTCGCGTGAGAGCATCGCCGCCCAGCTTGAGATTACGCCGCCGCACCTGAGCCGGTTGTTCAAGAATTCGGGCGGCGGCGGCTTTACCGACATCCTGACCCGGTTGCGCCTGGAGTATGCCATCGAACAAATGTACGATTCCGATCTGGCGCAGGATGAGGTCGCGGAAATGTCGGGTTTTCGGAACTGTTCCTATTTCATCAAGGTTTTCAGGAAATACTACGGTACCACTCCCGCCCGCTTCTGTCGGAACGGGAAGGATGTACAACATGACCGGAGTACGGAATGATGCTCCATCGATTTCGCTGAGTTTTTCGTGGATTCCATCAAAACAAAAGTTTTTTTATCCGGCATATTGACAAAATCGAAAAATCGTGTATAATAATTAGTGAACCGATTCACTAATGTTAATTTGAGGTTGAAATCTGTATGACGACGTTAAGCGATGTAGCCCGTCTGGCCGGAGTCGGACGAAGCACGGCCTCTTATGTCATCAATCGAACAGGATTGCATAAGGTCGGGCCGGAAACTCAGGCCCGTATTCTGGCGGCGGCGGCGGAATTGAATTACCGTCCCAGCATCGCGGGGCGCGCGCTGGCCAAGGGCAAGACATTTATGGCCGGAGCCCTGTTTCCCTCGGTCAGCGGTTCGTTTACGCCCGAAATCCTGCAGGGACTGGAGGATGCGTTGAATGAGGCGTCTTACAGCCTGATTCTTTGCACTTACCGGAACGCCGGGGAGTTTCGCGAAAAAAGCCTCGTTTTGTCCAGCAAGCAAATCGATGGCGCCATCATATTTCCGGCGGTACAGGATTTTGAAATCGAACTTTGCCGTCAATTAAGCCGCCAGATGCCCTTGGTTTATATCACAAGGGCCAGTAATATCGACGGAGTTCCGCATGTCCGCGTTGACGGCGAAATGATCAACTATCTGGCCGTGCGCCATCTGCTCGAACGCGGACACCGCCGGATTGCCGTGCAGGAGGGGGGCGATCCGCAGCGTCTCCGGGGCCTCAAGCGCGCCGTAAGCGAGTTCAGCGGCGTGCAGTGCATCATACTTCCGTCCGGCGGAAGCGAAAAGGATATTTTGGACGCGGGGCTTCGCCATCCGGACAAGCCCACGGCCTACCTGCTCTACGGCGACTTAACCGCCGCAAGGTTGATCGGGACCGCCCTGGACCATGGCCTGAACGTGCCCGGCGACCTGTCGATCATGGGGAGCAACGGGGAAATCTACGGGGAACTGTCGCGCCCGGCGCTGACCACGGTCAGCCAGCCCCGGTATGAACAGGGGTATGAAGCCGGGCGATTGCTGTTGCGGCAAATCAAGGGCGAACCCTCGGATAATATCATCCTCAAGCCCGCTTTAATTGAACGTGCCAGTGTAAAAACGATTGGATAGCCAAGGAGAATCCGAATGAAAATGCCTGCCAGATTTACACTTATCGAACTGTTGGTCGTGATCGCGATTATCGCGATACTTGCGGCGATGATCCTGCCCGCGTTGAACAAAGCCCGTGACAAGGCCCGAGCCGCCGCCTGTCTGAACAACCTGAAGCAGATCGCCGGTTTCAACATCATTTATTCCGACAGTTATGACGATGCCATGCTGCATTGTCCTCCTGCTGCGAGCTCGGCTACCTATTGGATGCTGCTGCTGGTCGACTCCGGCATCGCCACGCGGATGAGCTACGGCTTCACCATCTGTCCCTCCGCCGCGCCCTATAGTTATGCGCGTGCCGACAGCCGTTATTTGTACCTGACCTATGCGGTGGTCGGAGCGAGCTCCACCGAATACAGCAGCCCGGCTTATCTGAAGCAACTGGCCCGTCCGGCGCGGTCGGAGATTTTCACCGATTCCATTCATACGGTTCCGCCTTCCTGGGTGGCGACGGATGGCTTCGCCGCCGGTTCCTGTCAGTATTTCTATGTCCAGAAACACAGCAGTTCCACGGCGTTGCGGGTTCATCTGCGGCATGCCCGGTACAGCAACATGCTCTTTGCCGACGGTCATACGGAGCTTGTCGAATCGGGAACGTTGCTGCCGGTCCATACCCGCAAGTTTATGAAAACCGATTTCCGGGAATGGCCCCTTTCGCAATGTTATCAAACATTAATGGACTGACATAGAGGTGATTTCATGAAGACCCTGCTTTTTTTCTGCCTTGCGGCGTTGACGGCTCTGTCATGCGGCGCAACGTTGCGTACCGAGAGCGCATTGTGGAATATAGACCCTCAAACCGGCGCATTGGCGCAGGTCAAGCGGCAGGCCTCTCCGGCCGTGGTGGTGGAATCCGCCCTGAATCATTACTTCATCATGAGCGGCGGCGGCGATGTCGACGCCAGTGAAAAAGACGACCGGGTGGTATCGACACTCAAGGAAGGCGATACCGTGATTTTTAACTGCGTGAATCCCGGACTGCCGAACTTGCAGATCATCAAGAAATACCGCGCCGAAGGGCTGTACCTGCGCCGGGAAATCACCTGGCGCAATACCGGGGAACGGATACTGTTCCTGACGCCGCGGACGTATGTGTCTTTCGATCCTGACTTTTTCCGGGACGGTTATTATCTGGGCAGCGGCTATATCGGACCGTTGATTCCCGCGCCGTCGCCCGCCCGCCCGCAGAAAGAAACCCGCTACAAGCAATCTTCCAAAGGCATGCTGTTGTATCATGACCCGGCCAAGGGCAGTTTCGCCCAATACCGAACGGCGTTGAACGGCAAATTTGTTTTTCCGTGGTTCCAATCGGCCATCACAAACTACGTGGAAAAGGACAATTACCTGTATTACATGCCGCGGGGATGGGACATGTCGCTCAGCACGGTTGACGTGGCGCCGGGCGGGGAATTCACGATTTCGGACAGTTTCGTTTTTTTCCACGGCAACTGGTACGATTTCATGAATGATATTTACGTGAACGACCCGCAGGTAGCTGAAGTTTTGAGCGGTTTTCGCCCCGGTCCGGAATGGTTGGACCGCGTTAAGTTCTATGTCGGTTATTCAAACCGGGACGATCTGCAGAAATTACTGGAACTGGTGGCGGACGGTGAAGTCATGGTTCTGGTGGACGTGTTGAACAGTTGGGCCGATTATCGGGTGTGGGAAGGGGGGCTGGCGGGCAACTGGGGCGGGTTCATCAAAGCTGTGGAGATGAAAAAAGCCCTTGATGACATCAAGGCCCTGTCGCCCCGGATCAAGATCGGCATTTATAACTGGATCAGCTCGGCGGGGATCACTTCCCGGGTATTTTCCGAGCACCCCGAGTATTTCATGATCCGGGAACGGAACGGCATTCATAAGAACTTTTTCCCGGGGGAATTCATCCAGAACTATCCGACTATGGTAAACCGGCCTCCGGCGGCGGATTTCATGCTTGACATGTTCGCGGGGATTATCCGGCATCTGGGCGTGGACTATATTTATCTGGATGAAACCAAAACCTTTAACCTGATCGACTGGGAACGCGGCGATCTCGTGCGGGACGACCATTGGTACGACCTGTGGGGGCGCATGAAAGAACTGGGGAACCGCACCGGGACCGTCATGTTCGGCAACGGTCGGGCCAATCCGTATTCCGACCTGAATTTTGTCGAGGCGCGCCATCAACTGCGCCCGGAGAGCTGGCGGGAATTTGCGGGCATGGGCATGGCGGTGGCCGCCTTTACGGGGCATCGTCCGGGTGGGCGTCTCTGTCTGCTTTACTGGAATCCCGGACTGGACTATATCAACCGGGTGATGAGCAACGGCTTTATTCCCGCGGTGCACGGCTTGAAGTACCAGCAGGTTCCGTTCCTGACCGCCAACGCGGAAATCGGCAAAACATCCATTCTCAACCTTTCGTACACGCCCGATTGGAAAAAGGACCCGAAGACTGAACTGGAAACCTATGCCAATACGAGAGCCATCGGCGGTGAAACCGTCTTTTCCATCCTGAACCGCGCCAAAACCGACACGGTGGAATGCCATCTGGCCCTGCTGTCCGTCCGCCCCCTTCAGATCTGGGAATACCGGATCGACAAATACGACGACGGCCCCTCGCTTCCTTATGGATTGGGCGAAAAGGACATCCGGGCCAACTACCGTCAACATCGCTGGCGCGAAGGTCTGCTTACCCGTCCCCGCCTGCTGCATCAGGGAAGCCTGACGGACGGATTTCGCTATCGGGCTTCCGGCTTTGTGCCGGGCGAATTCCGGCAACTGGTTATCAGTGAAGCACCGGCCGGGGTCTATTCGGTTAACCATATGCCCTGCAATTATTTTTTTGCCGGAACGCCGCTGGTGAAAGTTTCCGGTACACAATTTCCGGTGAACGTGGAATCCACGGCGGATACCGCGGAAATAATCCTGTTTCACGCTCCCGGACAGGTGACCGTGAACGGCGCGCCTACCCCGGTCGAATATGCCGTATTCGACGGCCAAACCTACCCGGTGGTCGCCGTTCCAAAAGGAATCTCCCAAATCAATATTCAGGGAACTGCGGCGATCACTTCCACTCCTTTTCAGGCGGAACTGCGGGACGGTAAACTGGTGATCGCCGGAACGCCGGACCTGCTGACGATTCATCGGGACGGCAAACTGCTCTATTGCGGTAAATCACCAATCCTGCCGGATTTTCGGGCCGCCGGCGACATCGAGTTGAATACGCCGGACGGCAGTTCACCGGTCAAACTCACCGTTCCGGGGGGACTTCCGACGACCGCCATGTTGGTCAAACCGGCTTCGCGCATTCCTGCTTCACAGCAGATTACTGCTGCGGATAATCGTTTTGAGGATGTGACCGTTTCTTCATCCGCCGTTTATACCTCCGCGTGGCTCGACGCCCGGCATATTCAACCGGGGATGCCGCCGCTTCAGGCCGCCGTTGACCCGGGGAAACGGCAGTTGACCGCCGGGACCACCGACAAAATCGCCGATTATCTGGGACATGCCTACGCCGGGTTGTTGCTGGAGGGAGCCCGGCAGGTTCAGGTGCGCTTCGAGCATTCATTTGGGACTGGCGGCGGCATTTTGCGGCGGCATTACAACCGCTATGCCCGGAGTCCGCAGGAGTTTGCCGGTATCATGCTGGATTATCAGACCGCCAAAGGATTCTACCGCGTGGCGCTCGGCGCCGGGCTCCTGAACCATAACGGCACGCCCGGCGCTCACCCGTGGGGCAGCAAGCGTCCGGCGAACAAAATCATCGACCTGGGCGATCTGATTGATCAGCCGTCCCCGCAGGTATTTACCATCGATCTGGCGAAGTACGCCCCCGCGGGCTGGACTGGTAAGGTGTGGCTCTCCGCCGGAACGTCCAGGGTGCGGCCGGGGCGTCGCCTGAAGGTCACGTTGGAGCATTTCAACGCGCAGGCCTCGGCTCCGGTTCTGGTTGGCGTCGACTGCGCCCGCCTCAGCCGCGAATTCAATACGCCGCGTAAACGCTACGTTCCCGTTGCCGCCCCCGCCGAGTTGAAACAGCGCGGGGCGCATATTCCCCGGCTTTTCATGCTCGGCAATCAGGGGATTCCGACCCGACAGACCGCCGCCTGGCTTGGGCGCGACGCCGAGCATCTGTATATCCTGATCGAATATCAGGAGCCGCAGCAGGGCGTCGCCAATGAATTTGAAATCTGGCTGGCGTCGGACCAAAAGAGCTGGCAGCTCTGTATCTTTGACGAAACCCATATCGAACTCCTCCGCAACGGCCTCAAAGAGTGGAACGACGGAGTGAAATTAACCCGCCCGTCCGAAAACAGCTATCTGGTGAGTATTCCGCTGGCGCTGACGGGAAATCCGGAGTCCGGCGAGTTTCGTTTCAATCTCTGCCGTATGCGCCCCTCCACCCCGGCGGAGCTTCGCGAGCTCTCCACGTGGGGGCCTCTGCAGAAGTCGTTTGCCGAGGTTCAGAATTTCGGCGTACTGACGTTCAGGGAACCGCAGTACCGGGCGGAAGTATTCAATCACGGCAAGGGCGGATATTCCGTCGCTCAACTTCTGGGGGCGCCGCTTCGCAATGCGTTGGCGCTGAAACCCACTGTTACCGTATTGATGGCCGGGACCAACGACATGATCAATTCTGCCAAACTCGCTTCCTACGAAGACTTTGAAGCTAATCTGAACAGGCTGGTTACCCGTCTGCGGGACGCGGATTCGCAGGTTGTTCTGGTGACGGTTCCTCCCTGCATCGAGCCGATGCTGTTCCTGCGCCACAAAAAGGAAGCCTTCGGCGGTGAATCCCCCAACACACGGATTGAACGCGCCAATGATATCATTCGTAAAACGGCTGTTCAATTTCAATTGCCGCTGTATGACCTGTACCGGGCTGTTGCCGCCCATGCGCCTCTGGAGTCCGCCGAATCGCTGCTGCGCAACACCGCCAATGCCGGAAGCACCGACGGCGTCCACCTGACCGCTGCCGGAGCCGCCCTGCTGGGACAGGAAATCGCAACCATCATCCGCCTGAACCAGATGAATCCGGAACGGATCGCCTGTCTGGGCGACAGCAATACCTTCGGCGCCGGCCTGAAAGGGGCCGGTACCGTGGAACAGGAACCCTATCCCGCCGTACTGGCGCGGGAATTAACCAGAAAGGATACTCCATGAGAACCCTCGTTAAATTAACCCGTTACGACAAAAACCCGATTATGGCCGGTTCCGGCGTCGGAGAAAATTGGGACAGCAAAGGCGCATTCAACGCCGGAGCGGTCATGCATGATGGAAACGTTCATTTGCTTTTCCGTGCCGAAGGCACCCGTCCGCGCTCGCCGGGCAACCGTTTCTGGCTGGGAACCATCGGCCACGCGGTCAGCGAGAACGGCTTTGATTTCGTCAAAAGCCCCGATGCTCCGGTGCTGGACACCGCGGGCGAGGACCCGATGATCGTCGGCATCAACGGCGTGGAAGACCCGCGCATCACGAAAATCGGCGATACGTATTATATTGTTTATGCGATCAGCTCCGCCTGCTGGGACCGCCTGACTCTGGCCTCCACCAAAGACTTCAAGACGTTCGTCAAGCACGGATTGATCGTCAAGGATATGGCGCAGCGGACCGGAGCGTTGTTTCCCGGCAAAATAAACGGGGAATTCGTTCTGATGCACCGTCCGATCCCGAATATCTGGATATCCACCAGTCCCGACCTGAAAGCCTGGCGCGGCGCCCGGATGATCATGACCAACGAGGTCCTGCCCTGGACGCATTGCAAACTCGGCGTCTGCGGCCCTCCGATCCGGACGGAAAAGGCCTGGGCGGTCATTTTTCACGGCAAGGACCTGGAAGGGACCTACCGGCTCGGCATCTTCTGGCTGGATTTGAACGATCCGGGCAAGGTCTTGTTTGTTCAGCCGGAACCGATCCTTGAACCGGAAATGGATTACGAAACGAAAAAAGGAATTACCGGCAACTGCGTTTATTCCTGCGGACAGGTGATCAAAGACGGTCGGGTGATCGTATATTACGGCGCCGGTGACTCCACGCTTTGCGCGGCGTCCATGCCGGTCGAAATGCTCGAACTGCCCGAATAAAAAATACGCCGGCGTCACTTACGGCAAGTGGCGCCGGCGGCAGGCATTGACGGCAACGGTTATTTGCTGCAATGCTCGGATTGATAGGAGTTTTTGCCGGGACAGCTGGCGCAGTTTCCGCTGCAGCCGCTTTCTTTGACCTTGGATTCGGTCTGCATGGCCGTTTTGAACGAAGCGTCCTGCAGGGCCGTGGCGAAATCCGGGCTCGTTTCGACCAGCGTTTCGATCTGCCAGTGCATCTTGGACGGGACGTTGGCAAGGATATAGGTCATGACCTCGGAGGCGGTTTTGAGTTCACCGGATTTGGCGGCGATCGCGGCATAAAGCTGCAGATCTTTCAATTTCTTGAAGTCTTTAAAACTTTTTTCGGAGAGCAGTTTTTCAGCCGCTTCGCCTTTGCCGCCACGGACAGCCGACAGGGTCTTCATCAGTCCCAGTTGCGACTGTTCCGGGTCATCGGCAAGAGTATCAAGCAGCTCACCGGCTTCCTTGTCCTTGTTGATGATCAGATAGGATTCGGCGAGGCGCATGGCGTTTGCCTGGGAGTTGTCCAGTTTGTAGAGTTCTTCGTCCACGGCGGTGGCGCGCTCGAAATCGTTGAAGTCATAATAGAACTGACGCAGGGAAGTACCGATTTTGATCTTCTGCGCGCTGTTCTTTTCGGTTTTGAAGTCTTCCTGGCTGCGGACCGCTTTTTTCAGGCGGGCGTACATGAGCTTGGCGGCGGCGTCTTTCGGGTCTTTTTCGGCGTCGGCCCGGTAGAGCTTCATGGCGGCGGCATAATCACCGCTGTACAGTGCCGTGCGGGCTGGCGACGCAGGAACCACCGTGCTTTCGTGGGCGGTGGCGAGACCGGCTGCCATCATGGCTGCCGCCAGCAGGTTACGGAGTGTTTTGTTCATTTTTCTTTTCCTTTTCTTTATTGATCGGTTGTTGATTTTCTTTTGATGATGCCTGATTGTAGAATTCCAGCAAGTTCCTGAAATATGCCTGCCGGTCGGCCGGGATGGCCGGCATGGCGGTGGCGATGATTTCCGGGTGCGGCAGCCACTCCGCCACCGCGGCGGCGGTAACGGCTGCGGCCGGATGAGGCTGGCGCTTCAAATAGTCCAGAACCCGCCAGGCCTGGACAGAACGCCGGTCAATCATTTGGCGGATCAGGGCATCCTTTTCCGGCGAACCTTGGGGGAGGGCGTCGATCAGCCACAATGTGGCTTCGCCCGGTTCACGATGGTGGAGGCGCGCGGCCGCTGACAAGGCTTCGCGGTGCTGTTCCGTCAAGGTCGAAAGCCGCGCCAGATTCCGGATCAGGTCGTCCGCGCTCAACACATTCTTCCGGTGCGCGTCCTGCAGTTTGGCGGCGATGGTGTTCCAGAAAAGTTCCTGTTCAGCGGGCGGCAGGACCTGCAGGATGTCCTGCCACGGCGGGAGGGGCATGGAATACAGCAGGTAATCGTCAAGGCCGATGCGCCCCGCCGCCAGTTCCAGCCAGGACCCTTCCGGGCAGGAACCGGTTTTCAGCTTTTCAAATTCCTGCGGCAGTTTTTCCGGGAAATATTGACGGATGAACAACAAACGTTGTTCCAGATCAGCCTCGGCCGTGGTGGCTGCCAGAATGTCAAGCGCAGTCTGCCGCTGTTTTTCCTGCGGCAGGAACGAAAGGCATCTGGCGGCGGTTTCGAATGAAATCCGGTTTTCGTCAAGCTGTTTCCGGAGCAGGAGCCCGGCGAGGGCCTCCGGATGCCGGATGCCGGGGCAGTCCAGCAGTTCCAATACCGTTTTCTCCGGGAAAAGTCCCGAGGCAATGAGCTCGTTCAGCCGTTGTTCTTCGGTTTCCGCAAGGCCCTCCGGGCGCAGGGCCGCCAGCAGGAGCTGCTGCGGCGAACACGGGGATGATATCCTGGGCGGGGGACATGCTTTCAGGGCGGAAAACAGTACGGTCGATACCGGGTTCGAAACCGGCATGCCGAGCAGCAGGTAGACAAAATCGTCCCGCACTTCCGGCGTCTGTTCGGCGACCATCTGGTAAATGCTTTTTCGGAATGGAATTTCATTCATGCCGTCCGGGGAGTCCATGTTGACGACGATAAGGTTGCGTATGCCTTCGGTATTGCGCTGATAAAGGGTAAGGCGCAGCAGGTCCCGGCGGAGCCTGGTATAATCGCCGGCGGCAAGATCGATCCGCAGGAGTTCGCGTTCCTGAAGGAACTTGTTGAGCTGGAGGCTTGCTTCCAGTGCTTCCGGCAGGTGGTAAAGCTCGCGCTGGAGTCGGACCAGTTGCATGTAGTAAAATGTCCGCACGACATTTTGCTTCGGGGCGTTTTCTTTCAGAACATCATAAAGATCGGCAATGGCGCCCAGTTTCTCATAGCAATTAAACGCGGAGCGCACAACGCCGAAACAGTCGTCCGAAGTCACTTGCCATGCCCGCACATAATTCTGCGCCGCATTGCGGTAGTCGCCGAAAATCTCGTAAAGCCCGGCAATCAATGCCGAAAGATTGACGTTGTTTCCGCCGATTGTCCGGGTGTCCTCCAGTTCGTCCAGGAGTTGACGGAGCTTTTTTTCGGCTTCCGGGCCGTTCTCGGTCCAGAGCATTTTGGCGATCGCATGGCACAGGTTGATTCCCTGCCGGTCATAGTTTTTGTTTTCCGACACCTGAACGAACAAATCCAACGCCAGCCGCACCGCTCCCGGTTGGTCGCCGGAGCGGGAGCGCATGACGGCTGCCAAAGCCAGCGCATCGGGGTTGGATGCCGATTTCTCAAGCACCATTTCAGCGATCTTCAGGTTTAATTCCTGTATATTCCGGTTCGGCGGGCGGTTGAACCCCGCCGCCGGGGATTTGGGCGCGGCGCGGAGCGTTTCGAGAAAAACGGCGGCGAGCTGTTCGTCCGGCTTGAAATCCAGTGTCTGCAGTACTCCCCAGGCGAATTGCGGTGCGGTTGATTTGCGTTGCTCCAATTCCCGAAGCAGGAGCGCCGGGCGTTCGGCGGCATTCGTCCGTTTGAGTTTCCCCGCGAAGTCGGTCACGCTGACCCGGGGCGGACGGGCGGGGCGCCTGGCGGTCGCGGGAGGGGCAGGGGATACATCTCCCCGGACTTCGGCAATCTGGCGCAGGAGTTCGGTCCAGTATTTCTTCCGGATCGGAGAGGAATCTTCGGCGGCTCGCCGTTTGAGATCGGCGGGGATGCCGGTTTCGGCGGCGGCGCAGCAGTTGACCAGCGCCCGGGTCAGGGCGGGATACCAGCGGCGGAATTCGGAAACGTTGCGGGCACGCCTCCGGGTTATGTCGTTCTCGGTGCTTTGCCTTGAGATTAAGAGGGTCAGGGCGTAATGATAATGTTCGGCGGCGGCTTCCGGTTTCCGCTGAAGCTCGAGCAATTCGCCGTAATCGACCCGCAGTTCGATGTTGTCGCCGTCCAGAATCAGCAGTTCACGCATCATCCGGTCCGCTTCGTCCAACAGTCCGGCGTCGCGCCAGGCCGCCGCCATGGAACGCTGCACGGAGGTATAGTCCGCGGCGCTGGTGCTGCTTAATTTGAAAAAACGCTCGGCGGCGACGGGATTTCGCGCCCGCAGCATGATTTTGCCCATGTCCAGATAGATATCTTCCGGCAGGATTTCGCCCGTTCCGATCAGGATGCGGCCCAGTGAAGTGACATTTCCGCCAGTTGACGATTTCATGGCGTCCGCCATCAGCTGGCGCAGGAGCTGGGTTCTGCGTTCGGGGGCCGTCACCATCAGGTAAAGCAGGTATTTGTGCTGGACGTCAGGACGCTTCAATTCTTCCGCCAGGTCATCCGCCAGACGATAGTAGAAAGAGTTGTCCAGCTCATTGTGAAGCCTTTTTAAAACCGCGTCCAACGCCAGATTCAGGACTTGCGGCGGGGCTTCCAGATTCAACAATCCATCCACCATAACCCCGAATTCATCGGCATCCGAGGGAACGGAAAGTCTGGAGGTGAAAAATTCGATGGCCTCGCCGGTGCGGCCGCATTTTCTCATGGTGTTTCCCCAGGACAGCCAGAGTTCGATCCGGTCCGGGAATTGTTCCAGGCATTGACGGTAGATTTCCGCGGCGCGCGGGTAATCGTTCAACAGTTCCGCCACCGACGCCATGAATTCAAGGGACATCATGGCGGAATCGAATTGACTCAGGCATTTGTCGGCAAGTTCGCGGTTGCCGGTTTCGATGGCGAGAATCGTCAGTTGCTGGAGGTATTCCCGGGCGTTTCCCGGGTCTTCCTTCATCAGCGATTCCAGGAGGGGGGCGGCGTCGGCATACAGCTTGTTGTCCAGCAGGAAATCCAGGCGGAGTTTCTGGAGTTCGGGCGATTGGGCATGTTTTTCGAGGAACTCTTTCAGTCCGTCCAGGTTCCGCAGTCTGCTGTAAAGCATGGCGATGAATTTAATCCGCCGCGGCGTCAATGTTTTTTTCAGTTCTTCCGCCAACGATTCTTTCGGGTCTTTCAGCCCCATGATCTGCTGCATGGACTGCTGGGCCCGCAGTTCGTTGTCGGTGGATTCCATCAGACCGTGCCATTCCGCCAACGCCTCATCTTTCCGTCCGTTCTGCTCAAGCAGCATGGCGATGCGAATCCGGGCTTCTTCGCTGCCGACGCGGCGATAGGTTTCAATGGCGGGGGCGCTCATGCCGAATTGTTCATAATAATCGGCGACCGCCAGAAGCTCCTTGTCCGAGCGGGCGATGGACGCCAGCAGGGCCGCCGCTTCCTCCGGTTTGCCTTCGCGGAACCGCATGGCGGGGAGGAAATAATCGGGGCGTCCGTTGATTTCGGACGCTTTGCGGGAGGCAATTTCCGCCAGATCGCGCATAAAGCTCTTTTCCGCTCCGGCGGCGAGGTTCAGCAATATTTCGGGGGACCGGCTGCGTTCGATAGCTTGCCGGTAAACCGTTTCGGCTTGTTTGCGGTTGCCCGCCAGCAGTTCAAAACGGGCGCGGCCGTGGATCATATTGACGTCGTCCGGCCGTGATTCGTAGATGGACAATACGGCCTGAGGCCGTCCGCATTTTTCCGCCAGCCGGATCAGTTGCTCCTGAAACTCCAGCCGGGCGGAATTGGCGGACAGCAACGCAAAGGCTTCTTCAAAACGCCCCTGTTCCTCCAGTTCGTTGACGGTCAGTTCCAGCCGGATGTCATCGCCGGGGCTCCTGCGCCATTGGTCCAGCAGGGGCGCGAGCGTTCCGGCGGAGCGGGCGCTTTCGAATTGCCACAGCCGGGCGTAACGTTGATCCCGGGCGTTTCCGGCGGCTTCCGCGGCTTGCCCGTACAACTGCGCGGCTTCGGCATGGCGTGATTGCAGCGACAGGTCGATGGCATTCCGCATGAGCGGACGGTATTCACCGCCCTCGGCTTGCAGGGCCAGCACGGCAACCAGCAGGACGGCGAATCTGCCGAGCCTCCGGTAGCCTATCTGAACCGCGAAGAAAAGAATGCCCAGCACGCCGAAGATCGCCCGGAAACCATAAAATTGCTGCCCGTTGATCGAGATTTCCGCGGTATTCCGGTTGATCTGTGCCAACAGTTCCTCATCGACCGGCAGGTCTGTGGGGGAATTCGCCAGTGCGACCGCGAAATTCTCCTTTCCGGCTTCGATCCGGTAAACGCCTTCCGGCATATTGGGACGGTAGAGGTATCCGCCGGAAACGGTCAGGCGGTCCAGGATTTCATCATTATGGTAAATAGTTACTATAAACGTTTCCGGGGCGCCGTCGAAGTATAATTCAAGGTCGCGGTTTACGCTCTGATTTCTGCATTCCAGACCGCTGCCGAAGCGTCCGGCGTCCGGAAGCTGGCGGCATATGCCGGCCAGCATGGCGCGAAACGAATCGTCCGCATACAGGTCGCGGCTCCATTCTCCGTTTAGTTCGGAGGCGAACACCGCGCATTTTCCCATGCCGTACTGCCACCAGGAAAGCAGCGGATATTCACCGGCTTTGACCGGTTGCGCCGCCGTCTTTTTCAATTCGCCCGGAAGCAGTCCCTGGATCGCGGGGAGGGGGACAATCGTCTCCGGCATTCCCGGTATGCCGTGTACGGTCAACGGAAAATCTCCGTTGATATAAGGCGGCAGGGAATTCCGGCCGGATTGACGGAATTGCAGGTCCGGCAGGGCGAAACGGCTGGAAGCCTGATAAAAACGCCCGCCGCCCCAGGTGGCCAGTTGCGCCAGAAAATTACCGGAGCCCGGGCCTACCATGACGGTGGACAGGGTGATTTTCTGCTCCGCCATTTCGCGGATCAGCTTTTCGAAATCTCCGTATTCGACGCCGCCGTCGGTGATGACCAGTACGTGTTTGAGTCGTGTATCCATATTGCGGAGTCCGAAGTATGCCTCGCGGATCGCGGGCAGGATCACGGTGCCGCCGCCTGCGTTCAGGCGGTTCAGCGAACGCCGCAGTTCCAGATAGTTGCCGGCGCTTTGCAATGGGGCGGCCCAGCGGCGGTTGCCGTGAAATTCAACGATCCCGGCGTAGTCGCAGGTCCGCAGGCGGTCCAGCGCCAGCCTGGCGACTTCACGGGCCAGGTCGATCCGCGGGCCCGACATGCTCCCGGAAGTGTCGATGATGATGACCAGTGAGCTGATCGGATTTTTCTTCAGGTCCTGACTTTCGAAACGCATCGGCAGGGCGCGTCCAAGTACGGAGTCGCCCACCGGGGTCCGGTCGGTAAAAATCAGTAATCCCATGCCTTGCTTTAACTTTTCGGTCAGGTGGTTTTGCGTTGCTTCGTCCAGATCGCCCAGTGCCGCGCCATTGATGACGGCCAGTTCACAATCCGGGCTTCCGTCGGTTCGGACTTCGGCGGAATCCGAAAGAATGGATTGCAGGATTTTCGCGTCCCGCTCCGGCTGGCGGCTGATTAACTGCACCCGGTAAGGCGGGCGGGCGTAGGTGGCCGCCTGCCGTGCACCGTCAACATCCACGATATTCATCCCTTGTTTTCCGGCGGTGTAGGGGAGACGGTAATCGCGAACGCCTTCTTCGAGCTCAAGCGAATGCCGTTTGCCGTTGATGGCGATTGAATGGCTCATGGTTTGCGGCGCGTAAATCCGAAGCTTCAGCTCCAGCGTTTCGCCAAGGCCGGAAACCGGTGGCAGTTGAGCATCCAGCAGAAGGACTTGCGCCTGTTTGGAGGGCGGCGCCGGAACGGCTTCCACGGAAATTCCACGGCTGTTCAACAGGGCGGCGGTCCGTTTCAGATTGCCGTCGCTGTCCCGGCCGTTGCCGTGGAGATAAATTTTGTCGGCGTCCGCTTGCAGCAGGGCTTCGGACCAGCGGGCATCCTGGACTTGCAGGATTTGCCGTTCCGGGTGTTCCATTTTTATCCGGAGAGCTTCCTCCGCCGTCTGGACGATCGAAGCGATTCGCGGTTGGGTGGCGGGCCGTTCCAGCACGGGACCGGCGGCGGCAAGGACCAGGCAGGCGAAAGCCGCCCCGGTCAACAAACGGCCGCGGCGGCGGAAGCGCGGATGAAACAGCGGCAACGGCAGCAGCAACAGGAGCAACCACCACGGTTGAATAAAATAAATCGGCATGATCATGGGATCCTCTGTTTGAAATACAGCACAAAATCGATGAGCAGAAACAACAGTGCCGCCGCGATCAGGAGGTTGAACCAGTCCATCCCGGTTTTGGCGGCGGCGGGGGCCGGCAATTCCGTCAGGGTCGCCTGACGGACGATCGGAAGATTCTCCGGCGGGCCGTCCACCAGCAGGGAACGGAGATATGGCGTGACGACTTCGGGATCGGTCCACTGCGCCGCGGTGAAATCGGGGTATTCGTCAAGGACGATATCGGCATCGCCGGAATCCACCGGTTCGAGCGCGGAAATATTGGCGATCAGCAACTTCAGGGCTTCCGGGGCGTTGCCCTTCAGCCGGATTTTCCGTATGGAGGTGGCCTTGTCCGGCATTTCCTGCGCCAGCTCGGGACCGTGATAGGTCATACCCCTGGCGTCAAAGACCGGGCGGCTTCGGCTGAATACGGCGATTTGACCGTTCGGTTCTCCGTCCAGCAGGATTTCCGCCAGCCGGATCGCCTCGCTTAACTCGGAATGTTCTTCCGGCGGTCGGGCGGCCGGGATGAAGCGTTCATTGAAATTCTTGACGGTACGCGGCGTTTTTCCCGCGGCAATCACGGCAAATACGGCGGGATTCAGATTTTCCGCAAACGCGGAGGCGGCGTCCGCTCCCTCCGCATCATAAATGATGACGGTACGTTCCGGCTTCGGGCCGGGTGTGACCGGCTCGCTCAATGCCGCCAGCAGGGCGGCGGCGCACAACAGCATCATCAGCAATGACAGCAGGGCGGACAGCCTGCCGAACAGCATTCGGCGGGACGGTTTGCCGATGACCTCGCGCCACAGCATGATTCCGGCGACCGTTTGTACCCGGTAGCGGTTGCGGAGAAAATGCAGAATGATGAAGACGCCCGCCGCGGCGGCGAACAGAAACGCCGCGGTAATCGGATTTATGCCCAGAAAAGTCATTGCAGGATACCTCCGGGAAAGAGGGCTTCCAGTTGCCGCGCCGGAGAATCATCGCCATTGATCATATAATGGGAGGTACGGCTGCGCGAGGAGAAAGAGTCGATGATCGCCAGGAATTCCCGGTATACGGCCTGATACCCCGGCAGTACGTCGCGGTCGACGGACACCGAGCAGGAACTTCCGGTTTCAACGTCCGTCAGTTGCAGATTGCCGCGCAGGGAAGGGGATACATCCTCGTTGTCGAAAATCCGGACCGGTGTAAAGGGGCGGCTGTTCTCCAATCGTTTTCGCAGAAAATCAAGTCCCTGCGGCTCAAGGAAATCGGAAATAACCCAGCAGCGGCGCCGTTCCGGTATCGGCGGCATGGCCGGAGTCGCCTTGGTATTCGACAGTTTCTCGATCTGTTCGAAGAATTCGGGCAGGGCGTTCCGTCCGTTGCGGTATTGATGCACGGATATGGTTCCCACCCGGAGCTCGAGCCGGTCGTTCTGGTTGAGCAGAGTGCCGCCGATGGCGGCGGCCGCCCTCAATGCCGCCAGCCGCCGTTCGGGCTTGAAATGGATGGAGGCGCTGTTGTCCAGAATGATACAGGCGTCGCAATTCTGGAAATGCCGGAATTGACGGAGGATCAGTTTGCGGTGCCGCTGAAAGATGTTCCAGTCGATCCGGCGCAGGTCGTCGCCCGGCACATAGCCGCGGAAATCGTGGAATTCCAGGCTGTCGCCATGCGTGCGCGAATCATGAAGGCCTTCGCGGCGGTTCAGGCTTGACGGTCTGGCGGTGATTTTCAGTTGCCTGATCGACGCGATCAGTTCATTGGTCAAAACATTACGGCTCATGGCTGTTCCGGCAGGTTTCGAATGATTTCCTTCAGCAGTTCATCCGCTTTCCGCCCTTTCAGGTGCGCCTCGAAGTTCAGCTTCAGCCGGTGACGGAGAACCGGCAGGGCGGCGCGCCGGATGTCTTCGCAGGCAATGGCGGCGCGCCCGTCGAGTATGGCGTAAGTCTTGGCGATCAGCACCAGCGCCTGAACCGCCCGCGGACCGGCGCCCCAGATCACATTCTCATTGGCCGTAGCTCCGGCATATGCGGAGCCGGGCTGGGTGGACATGACCAGACGGACGGCATAATTCTCCACTTCCGGCGCGGAAATGACTTGGCGCGCCAATTTCTGCATGGCGATGATTTCCTCGCCGGTACAGATGGTTTTCACGTCCGCTTTTTCGGTTCCTACGGTGCGGTCCAGAATTTTCAGGTAATCCGCTTCTTCCGGGTAGCCGATGTCCAGCTTGATCATGAAGCGGTCCAGTTCGGCTTCCGGCAGCGGGTAAGTACCTTCCTGTTCGATCGGGTTCTGGGTGGCAATGACCGCGAACGGTTCCGGCAGGATGATGGTTTTTTCTCCGGTGGATACCTGATGCTCCTGCATGGCTTCCAGCAGGGCGGACTGGGTTTTCGGGGTGCCGCGGTTGATTTCGTCGGCAAGGATGAAATTCGCCACCAGCGGCCCTTCCCGGAATTTCAGGCAATGGCCGCCCGTGCTGTCGGTCAACAGAACCGTGGAGCCGATAATATCCGCCGGCATCAGGTCCGGCGTGAACTGAATCCGGGAGAAACTTAATTTCAAGGTTTCCGCCAGGGTTTTGACCAGCAGCGTTTTGCCGAGTCCCGGTACTCCCTCGATCAGCACATGACCGTTTGCCATCAACGCGGCCAGCAGGTCCGTCACCAGGCCGGAATGACCGACGAATGTTTTTTCAATCTCATTTTTAATCCCGGAAAAATTCCGGCGAAAAGTTTCAATAGACCGGGCGGCTGTCATGTCATTCATAAAACGCTATCCTTGATTGATTGATTCTGTTCATGCATCTGCAAATAATACTTGGCCAGTTCGAGGCGTATTTTCCGGGTTGCGTCCTGACGGCGACCCGCATATTCATCCATATCCCGTCGCGGCAATGGTTCACTGATTCCGGCATCCGCCTCGCGGGGAGGGACCTTTTCCTTGATTTCAATGTCTCGTCCTGAGCTCAATTTGCCGCCCACCTGATCCGGGATCGGGACCACCGGCAGCCAGGAAGCGGTTCCGCGCGCTTTTTTGTGGCCGCTTGGACCGCCGCGTCCGTCGCCGGGTTGATCGCCATGTCCGTCTTTGTCGGAAAGCTCGCGTCCTGCCGGAGGCGCGTTGTCGCGCAACAGCGGACGGAGCCCGCCGCGGGCGTTCTGGCGTTGGTTTTTTCGTTGGTTCTCAGGTTCTTCGGACAATGCTTTATCGAGGTTGTCGCCGCCGCCGTCCGACAGGCTGCTTTCTTCGTTCTCCGCATTTTGCAGTCCGCTGATGCCGGTACTGCCGCCGTTACCGGAGTTGAGGCGCTTGCCGGCGGGTGGCTTATCGGCAGGCATGAGTGCGGCGGCGCCCGCTTTTCTCTCTTTGCCGGACGAGGCGCCCGGGCGGGTATTTCCGCCATCGCCACTGCCGCCGGAAGCGGCTTCATGAGGGCTCCCCGAGTTGTCGGAGGCCGGAGACTGCAAGACTTTTCCTTGGCTGGTTTTTTCGTGGGATACGCCTTTCAACGCGGAAACCGCGGAATGTATTTGGGCCGGATTTTGCCTCGGGTTTTCCGGTTCGGGCGATTTCCCGGGAAGTCGGATGGATATCTCCTCATGCAAATCACGGGTAGCTTCAGCCGGTGAATAACCCAAGCCCGCTTCCTCCGTGAATTGAGGGAGAAAAAAGATTGCCCCGGCGGTCAAAACAAACAAGAGGGTCCAGCGTCCATAGTCGCGCCGTTCCTGAAAATACCGGGGGGCATGTCTGGCTGTTTCGAGACGTTCAACGGCCCATTTTACCGTACAGTCGGCAAATTCTCCTTCAACCTTATTTTGCAGGATGAACAGTGCGGTAGTAAACTGATTTTTGCCATCGAATATCTGGTCGCACAGTACCGCGGTCTTTTTCAAATCCGGGAAATTTCGGACAAAAAGAACAATTCCGGCGATCAGCCAACAGGCAGCCGGAATGACCAAAATAAATGGAATCCGAACCTGGCACAACGCCAGAAAAGCGAGCACAACCAAACACATTCCGGCGGGAAACAATGCACATCGCGCACTCCATCCCGCCAGTTCATAGATCAGTTGCCGTCGCCTGGATTTTATCTGTTCAATGAAAAAATACTTCATTATTCAGTATTATTATTCCCTTAATTTATTATCTATTATGAGGTTGTCACCTTCGTTCAGTTGACCAGCGCTTGAAGGGTTTTCCACGGCATGACGGCTCCGCCCGCGCTTAAGGCATTGACGCCATTGGTCACGTTGCTTCCGGGAGGGGCTGTTCTTTCATGCGGATTGAACCGGCTGGCGGTAGGTATCATCGTATTGTTTACACCGTAGTCACCGGGGGTCAGCGGCTGGTAAATCCCGTTGTCATAGATAACTCCCGTATAATAAAGTTTATGCTGTTTCATCGGGGTAGTGGCGGTTGATAAGCCCTTGCTTTTGGAAAGCCGATGCAGAAAAACACTGGACCAGTAATAAGTGTTTTTATAAACAGTCATCTGAGGGTTCATGGGGCAGATCCAGATTCCGCTCTCATTCGGAATAAAGGGTTCCAGGGCTTTTGCCAGTCCGTAAATTTCTGTACCGGCTTCATGCTCTCCGAGCCCGTAACGGAAATTGGAGTTGGCTACGGACTCCGTGCCGGTGCCGCTGACTGTGACTTTTGCACCAATCGCTTCCCCGTCCGGATAACATCCGTCATTGTTGGAGGTATAAAGACTGAGCCCCATGCCGATCTGTTTAAGGTTATTGATACATCTGGTATTCTTTGCGCGGTCCTGGCTGCTGCTGAGAGCGGGCAATAGCAATGCCGCAAGGATCGCAATGATTGCTATGACTACAAGCAACTCTATGAGTGTGAAATATTTATTGCTGGACTTCATCGTTTTATTTTCCTGTGGTTTGAGGTTTATAAAGCACGCATGGATTCAATCAGGTATTCATCTCCTTTTTTCCGCAGGGCGATTTCAACTTCAATTCCAGATGAACTGAAACATCCTTCCAGATAAATATGATCTCCAGTCTTATCTCCAAGGCGTCCATTGGCCACGATGAAAGTTCCTGAAAAGTCGCCTCCCATCAATTCCCGGTAATTCTGTATGTCGCCTTGAGACGGAGTGGCGTACCACATGCCGGCAATTTCCCGTGTTTTGCGAAGTCTTCCGTACTCCATCATAAGATTGATGGTCTTTTCGCCCTGATCGAAAAACATTCCTTCGCGAACCGATATTTTCTGGGGTTCTCCCCCTCTTAGAAATTGAAAGCAAAGGACACTTCCTAATACAATAAGACATACAAACAAAAGAATCTTTGGTTTTCTTCTCATACTCTGTGCGTTTCTGTTTTTTTGTTTATGATTTATAAATTTTATTAGTATTTTCTAATTCAGGTGATAACAATATTTTATATGAAATATTCTCTGCAAAATGCGGGGATCAAGCTGCTTTAATATCCTTGCTGAAAGTTAGTTCAGAGTAATTAATGTTCTAAAAAAAAACTTCTATTTCCAGATATCCTGCCGTTTCCTCCTGATTGTCGAACCGGTTTTTTAGCAAAAGCTAATTTTCTTCAATAAATATTTTCTTCAATAAATATTGTGTGTTATATGAAAAACTTGCGATAATATACATCGGATTTCATATTTGTCAAGAATTTAATTAGCAGTTGCTAATTAAATTTTATATTTTTTCAAAGACGGAGGCTGTCGTCTTTTTATCCGCGAATCATTTAAGATAAACGATAAATCCGTTTTGATTCAATGGCTGGAAATATCTAGACCAATTTCGTTCCGGAAATTCCTTGATCCATTGCTGCGCTGTACCATGCCCGGTAACAGTCATCAATTGGTATTACATCTGAAATTTAGGTGAAAAGAACTGCGCCAGACGGTGCGAAAACGGTCAGTTGAGCCAACCGGCGATGGTCAGGAGCGTGCCGACGATCAACGGAATGGAGAAGTTGTCGTCGATCCGGATTTTCTTGGTATAGCATTCCGCCAGCGCGGCCAGGAAAATCGAGGCGATGCCGAACGCGAATTCCCGGCCCGTGAAATCGGCAAACAGCCCGGTGATGATAATCGTCAACCACCCGACCAGTACAAATGCCAGGGAACCTTCCATGGTTTTGCCATTTGAAAACCGGGTCCGGCCCCAGCGGCGGCCGATCAGGGCGGCGGCGGCGTCGCTCAGCAGCATGACCGTCAGAGCGCAGAATACATGCAATGGGTTTGGAAACAGGAGCGTGCACATGGCGGCGGCGGCCAGCACCGGCGGCCCTCCGCTGAACTGGAATTTAACGCCCGGCGGCTTGGAACGGAGCATTTTGCCGAAGAAAAAATGATATATCGGGTGAATGATTGCCCACTGACGGTAGTGGCCGTATTCGATAATCATATTTCCAATCAGCAGAACCGTGAAAATCAGGAAGCACCACCAGCGCGGCACGAATAAAACAAAAACCGGCATCCATAAGCTGCTTAGATGAATCAATTTGCGGTATACTTCCTGCTGGTAGCTGATGGTCATGGCGGAACTCCTTTGGTCAAGTGAAAAACGGAACGTTCTTCAGTTTCCATGTGGTGATGGGGGCTTCGTCGAAAAACACTTTCATCAGGAACAACCCGTGCGGCGGCGCCGTTTCGGCGGACTGCCCCCGGTCGCGAGCTTCCAAAACCCGCAGGGCGTCGCCTGCTGTACGCTGGCCGGAGCCCACTGCTTCCAGCAAGCCCACCAGGCAACGGATCATCTTGTACAGAAAACCGTTGCCCACGAAGCTGATGCAGAGAAAGTTGCCGATAAGCTCGAATTCGATCCGGTAAATGGTTCGTACCGCGTCGTCGATTTTGGAGCGCTCCACGACGAACGAGGAGAAATCATGGGTGCCGACCAGATGCGCCGCCGCTTCCCGCATCGCGTCGATGTCGAGCGAACGGTGGCGGTGCCAGGAATAACGGGTCGAGAAAGGCGTTTCACGCCCGAGATTCAGCACATACGTATAAGCTTTGCCGACGGCGTCGAAACGCGGATTGAACTCCATCGGCACGTTGCGGATCCTGCGGAGCCGGATATCGGGCGGCAGCATCCGGTTCATGGCGCGGAGCAGTTTTTCCGATTCGATGCTGGGGCGGTCCGGCACCGCGAACGAAGCCGCCATGCCGAGCGCATGCACTCCGGCGTCGGTCCGGCTGCTGCCGGTCAGGGTGATCGGCAGGTCGGCGAAAATATTGCTGAGGTGCTTCTGCACGACTTCCTGTACCGTTATGCAATGGTGCTGATACTGCCAGCCGCTGTAATTGGTGCCGTCAAAACTGATTTCCAGCAGCCAGCGGTTGGAGCTCGGATAAGGGGGCGTATCTGGTCTGGGGGGACTGTGTGTCATGAGATCAGATGTACTTTCCGATAATCGGCGCCAAGGCCGCCTTGCGTTCAGCCGGAACCAGGTCGAGGTTCGAAATCAGCGACGATTTGAGCGCGTTGCAACAGTTGCATTGGCGGGGGATATTCTTCAGTGCGGCAGCGGTCTGCTTGATGATGTTTTTGCCCAGCACCGTATTGGCGTTCAGGTGGCCGACCACCATCTCTACCGTTACATGGTCGTGATCAGGGTGCCATGAGTCGTAGTCGGTGACCATGGCGACCGTCACGTAACAGATCTCGGCCTCGCGGGCGAGTTTGGCTTCGGGCAGGTTGGTCATGCCGATGACATGGAATCCGCATTCGCGGTAAAATTTCGATTCCGCTTTGGTGGAAAACGCCAGACCTTCCATGTTCACATACGTTCCACTGTTATGGACGTGGCGCGAAGGATCGTCCGAATGTTCGATGCTCTCGCGGGCGGCGACGGCGGCGATTCCCGCCAGTTCGGCACAGGTCGGGTCCCCGAATGCAATATGGGCGATGATGCCGTCGCCGAAAAATGTATCGTTGCCGGCGGTGCGGCGGCGGTCGAAATACTGGTCCACGATGACGACGTCGCGGGGACACATTCTTTCGCGGAGGCTGCCGACGGCCGAGACGCTGAGGATGTGGGTGACGCCAAGTGTTTTCATGGCGAAGATGTTGGCCCGGTAGTTAATTTCCGAGGGGGCGATCAGGTGGCCGCGTCCGTGGCGCGCCAGAAAGACAATCTCCTGTCCGCCCAAGAAGCCGGAAATCAGAACGTCGGACGGTGCGCCGAACGGGGTTTCGATCAGATTTTCCCGGATGTCCTCCATCCCGTCGATTTCATAGAGGCCGCTGCCGCCGATAATTCCTAATTTCATACTCGTATATTTCTCCTTGAGCTAAAGTTCCATTCATAAAAATATACCATAAAAGCAGGCGCTTTCAAATGGAAAAAACAGATACTCCGGAAAAGAGCGCAAACAATACAACGACCACCTCCGTGCCGTGCACGGCTTCCGCTCTTTTCTCCGGGAGAAAATCAGTGCGTCAGGACTTGTTTTCCGGCGGCTGTCCGTCTTTTTTACGGGACGGACAGCTCTTGCTCGGGCAAGTGTCGCAGTTGCACTTTTTTTTGCGGAACCAGACGACCAGAAAAACGGCCGCCAGGACTCCGATGGCACTCAGTATGAAATATTCCGTCATGCTACATCTCTTATCCGATGTGTTCTTCGAAATACGATTTAAGCTGGGTCACGTTTACCCGGACCTGCTGCATGGAATCGCGTTCGCGGATGGTTACCGCGTTGTCTTCCAGCGAATCGAAGTCAAACGTTACGCAGAACGGCGTTCCGATTTCGTCCTGACGGCGGTAACGTTTGCCGATACTGCCGGTAACGTCGTATTCGCAGCGGAATCTGGACGCGAGGTCGTTGAACAGTTTCTGGGCGTTTTCATCAAGCTTTTTGGAGATCGGCAGCACTGCCACCTGGATCGGGGCCACGGCGACCGGCAGGCGAAGCACGATGCGGATGTCGGTGTCCTGGCCTTCTTTCTTGGTGGCGGTTTCTTCCTCGTCGTAAGCGTTGCCGAGAATGGCGAGGAAGGTGCGGTCCACGCCGACGGAGGTTTCAACCACGGTCGGGATGGTGCGCTTGCCGTTTTCGTCCACGTAGGCGAGGTCGGCGCCGGAAAATTCCTGATGGCGCGAGATATCCCAGGTGCCGCGGTGGTGGATGCCTTCGAGTTCGCCCCAGCCGAACGGGAATTTGACTTCGATGTCGACGGCGGCCTTGGCGTAATGGGCCAGTTTTTCGTGGACGTAGATCCGCATCATGTCATCGGTGAAACCGAGTTTTTCCTTATAATAGCGGATGCGTTCATTTTTCCAGTATTCCCAGATATCCATGGAATTTTCGTCGTAGCAGAAATATTCCATTTCCATCTGGGTGAATTCGCGCGAGCGGAAGGTAAAGTTGCGCGGGTTGATTTCATTGCGGAACGCCTTGCCGATCTGGGCGATGCCGAAGGGGAGCTTCTGGCGGGTGGCGATCCGGACCTGCTGGAAGTCCACGAAGATCGGCTGGCAGGTTTCGGCGCGCAGATAGGCGACGTGCTCCTCGTCGAAAACCGGGCCGACAAACGTTTTCATCATCAGGTTGAATTCGCGCGGTTCGGTCAGATTTTTGGAATTGCAACTGGTGCAGACCGTGGTATCGGGCATCTGGTCGACCCGGTGGCGGGCCTTGCAGTCTTTGCAGTCGCACATCAGGTCGCTGAACTGGTCGATGTGGCCGGATGCCTTCCAGACCCGCGGATGGCAGATGATCGTGGAGTCAAGGCCTTCGACGTCCTGGCGGGTTTCGACCATATAGTTCCACCACAGGTTTTCGATGGCGCGCTTCATTTTGACGCCGTACGGGCCGTAGTCCCAGAAACCGTTGAATCCACCGTAAATTTCGGAGCTTTGGAAGATAAAGCCGCGGCGTTTGCACAGGGATACCAATTTTTCCATTAATTCCTGGGAGTCAAATTCTTTCTTGCACATATTGTTTTCTCCAGTTTTTTCTGTAATATTTAAAATAATAAGTGGTAATATAGCTCGAATCGGTCGAAATGCGAACGAATTTACACTTATCTTGAACAGTTTTTCCGGAAAGCAGCCGGGGTGAGCATGTGTATTCGCTTGAAGATTTTAGAGAAATGGTAGCGGTCCGAAAAACCGAGATCGGCCGCGATCCGTTCAATTGATTCATTGCTCCGGCTCAGCCGTTTCCGTCCCTCATCCACCCGCAATAAACGCTGGAATTGCTGCGGTGTTACGCCGTATTCCTGCAGGAACAGGCGGTGCAGGGAGTTGATGGAAAGCCCGGCCCGGCGGCTGATGGAGGCGTTGTCCAGGGGACGGTCGAGGTTTTCTTTCAGGACGGCGACGGCTTTGCCCAGATGATCGGCGGAAATTTTTGACGGATGGGATGACATGCTTTCGCCCGGAAGCGTTTTCAGGCAGTCCAGCACCAACTGCCGCACGTGCAATATTTTCAATTCCCGCGGCGAAGCGGGGAATTCAAAACAAGCCATATCCAGCGGATTGACCAGTTCCTGAAGGTGAATCCGGCGCGGCGGAGGCGCGGGAAACGCCCGGATGTCGAAATGAACATAAAGTTGGGTGAACGGTTCCTGGCTTCCGGTGGAGAACCGGGTCAATGGGGAAATAATAACCGCCTGATTCGGAGAAGGCTCAAAGGTATTGCCGGCGGAATCGGTAAAACACGTCTGTCCGCCGCGATGGTAATAAAAACGCCAGAAACAACCGCAACTGTCAGTGAAATTCCAATTTCGGGCTGACGGCACATAGTTCCAGAGTAGAATGTCAATGTCGTGTTGCTTTAACATCGTGAATCTGTTCCACTTAAACATCTGAAAGGAATAAATTATATGAAAAATGACAAATGTCAACCGGAGAAGGCCGGAAAATCCGGAAATAATGGAAACAAATTGGAAAAAATCTTCGGCAACCGAACTTTTATCGGATTGGTTGAAATGGGGCGATGCCCATTTCAACGGCGGCGGAACCGGCCTTTTTTATATTTCTTCTGATTGGGTTCAATCGCCGCTTCGGTCGGCCACATGGCTTCGAGGGTAGGGGAGTGCCATTCCACGGTATTTTGAATCATCATCAGTTCCCGGGCGTGAGTGTAACCTTGCAGGCTGGTGATTTTGCTGATTTTACTGCTGTTCACCAGCGCGGTCTGGAGTTGCAGCATCCGGTCGGCGGATATGCTCAGGCGCTTGATCAGGTGGTGCGGCTGGAATATTTCGTGCAATACCTGATAAATGATTCCGAGTGTCCGGGGCTCGTAAGGCCACAGGGAACCGTACTCGCAGCCGCAGTGCCGTTCGATAAACGGCAGCGCCACTGTCGCCATCGCCACCGAAATGCTGTCGCGAAATTTGCCGGAAACAACGCGCCGGTTGCGTCCTTCGAGGAGCCGCATGGCGTATTCCGCCGCCGGGGTTTTCCAGTTTTCATGCAGGTAGGGCAGGAAATATTTGAGCAAACCGTAGCGTTGGAACGCCGGCAGGATGGCGTGTCCGTAAACGCCTTTCATGATTTTTTCCATTTCAAGCGTCAGGCGCGATGGGGAGGCGTGGATGATCAGGGGCATCTGCCGGAACAGCGCCTCCTCGGTTTCTTCGCTCATGCGGAACGAATACTGTCCGACCAGCTTCAGCGCGCGCAACAGGCGGACCGGGTCTTCCTCGAAACGGAGCGCGGCATTGCCGATCGCCCGTACCACGCCGTTGTTCATGTCTTCGATGCCGTGCCCGGTGTGGTCGATGATCTGATCGGTGAGCGGATTGTAGAAAAGGGCGTTTACGGTGAAATCGCGCCGCCAGGCGTCTTCCTCGGCGGTGCCGTATTCGTTGTCGCGGAAGATCATGTTTTCCGGAGCAGGCTTCTGGAAGGCTTTGTCGGTGATGCGTCCGGTTTCTTCGGGCGCCTGGCGGAATGTGCTGATTTCGATGATTTCGCTGCCGTGGTACAGGTGCACGAGCCGGAAACGCTTGCCGATGATCATGGTGCGCTTGCGGCCGAATACTTCTTTAACCTGTTCGGGGCGGGCGGACGTGGAAATGTCATAATCTTTCGGCGTTCGCTCCAGCATCAGGTCCCGGATGGCGCCGCCGACGATATATGCTTCGAAACCGGCCTCGGAGAGGCGGCGGATGATGTCCCGGATGTGCGGGGCTACTGTAAGTTGTTTTGTCATGAGGATTTGAAACTGCGTTGGATGACGGTATCGACCAGGTCAAGTTTATGGTTCAGGATCGGATAATCGGCATTGTAATGAAGGCCGCGGCTTTCTTTGCGGCTCATGGCGGAATCGATGATGATTTCGGCCACGCAGGCGATGTTGCGCAGCTCCAGCAGGTCGCGGCTGACCAGGAAGTCCCAGTAGAATTTTTCAATCTCCGAGCTGATCAGTTTGATCCGGGCCTTGGCGCGCTCCAACCGGCGGTTGGTGCGGAAAATTCCGACATAGTCCCACATGAAACGGCGGATCTCTTCCCAGTTATGCGAAATGACCACCATTTCGTCGGAATTGGTGGCGTTGCCGCAGCTCCAAAGCGGGTTGAGGTCGGCGGGACGGCTTGCTTTCAGCTCCTGCCGGTGCGCCATCGCGTGCTCCGCCAGAAAACGCGGCACGACCAGCGCCTCCAGCAAACTGTTGCTGGCGAGGCGGTTCGCCCCGTGCAGCCCGGTACAGGCCACTTCGCCGGCGGCGTACAGCCCCGGCATGCCGGTGTAGCCCTGCCAGTCGGTACGGACGCCGCCGCAGGAATAGTGTTCGGCAGGGACGACCGGGATCAGGTCTTTGGCCATATTGATGCCTGCTTCGAGGCACTTGGCGAAAATATTGGGGAAGCGCAGTTTCAGCGTTTCCTCGCTGTGATGGCGGATGTCGAGGAATACGCATTCCTCGCCGCGTTCTTTCATTTCACGGTCGATGGCGCGGGCGACCACGTCGCGCGGCGCCAGGCTTTTCATCGGATGGTATTTGTCCATGAACTCAATCAGTTCGCCGTTGGAGTCGCGGCATTTCAGCACGGCGCCTTCGCCGCGCACGGCCTCGCTGATCAGGAAGGAATTGATTTTCGGATGATACAGGATCGTCGGGTGGAACTGGATGAATTCCATGTTGATGATCGGCAATCCCGCCCGGTAACACATGGCCAGTCCGCCGCCGCAGCCGACGTCGGCGTTGCTGGTGTACAGATAGACTTTGCCGGGGCTCCCCGCGGCGACCGTCGTGGTGGTGCCGAGCAGGGTTTTGATGGTATTGTTCCGGTAATCCAGAACGTATACGCCGAAGCACTGATCGTCGCCTTTCAGTCCCAGGCGGCGGCGGGTGATCAGGTCGATCGCCATATGGTGTTCCAGCACGGTGATGTTCGGATGGGCGAGACAGGCTTCGACCAGGGTACGCTCGACCTCGGCTCCGGTGATGTCTCCGGCGTGGAGGACGCGGCGCTTGTGGTGCCCCCCCTCCCGTCCGAGGTCGAATTCGTCCTGATGCTTGGGGTCGCCGAGTTCGCCGCGGGTGGTGAACCGGGTGCCGAGTTCGATCAGGTCCCGGATGGCGTGCGGACCGGTTTCGACGATTTTGCGGACCACGTCTTCTTTGCAGAGCTTGACGCCCGCGGTCAGCGTGTCGCTGATATGTTCATCAAACGTGTCGGAGTCATCCCAGACGCAGGCGATGCCGCCCTGCGCCAGTTTCGTGTTGCAGTCATCGATTTCCGATTTGGTGACGACGACCACTTTCTCGCCGGCCCTTGCCAGGTGCAGCGCGGTGGACAATCCTGCCAGTCCGCTGCCGATGACGATATGCCCGACTTCACATACCTCGCTGATTTTCATATAAGTCCGATCAATTGTATTTGATTTAAAATATGCATAAACAGTAAATTACACTCTAATGACGGAATTTCAATCAACGATCCGTTCTGAAATACAAATAATTGCAATTTAAATGGCGCCGTTGTTTTTTTACCGCTCCGGCGCAGCGCGGGCGACCAGTTCGGCAAGGTTGCTTTCGAGATAATCGGCGTCGATCTGTTCCCAGTCCCGGTTCAGCAGCCGGACCCAGTCGGCTTCGCGCGAAACGGTCAGGCAGAGGCTGTTGCGGACCAGTTCGGCAAAAACGGCGCCGTCGGCGGGATGGATCGAGCGTTCGGTCTTGAAATAGTCCAGGTCGATATCCAGAATGTAGGGCGTGTGCAGCGTGCACTGGTCCAGGCATTGCCGCAGGAAATGCGATTCCAGGGCATTGCCGTAATAATCGGCGAGCAGGTCGCGGGTTTCGGCGGTCGGGTATTCCGGGTGATTGTGGAAGTTGACGATCTGAATGCCCGGGTGATAATCCCGCGCATGGTTCACGGTCGAAAAAATGACCGAACTTCGGATGATGCCGTGCCGGAGCGCGTAGTCGATGTGTTCATCGTGGCGCAGGCGGCGGGCCGCTTCCGCCGGTTCGGCGAAATGTTGGCCCGACGCCAGAACATCGGTATGATGGTCCAGCGTCAGGACATGGGGCGGAGCGTCTTGCTCCGCCCACGGAATCAGGACGTGATGGTGCTCCTCGACGATATAAACCGTCTTGGAGCCCCATTGTTCCCTGCGGTAATCCATGGCGCTTAAAAGCGGACCAGGGATTCTACCGTGACCGGCAGGCCGGTTTTCATGGACTTGTTGGCGGCGATGCCGATCAGGATCGACTTGGCGCCGTCCAGGCAGCCGGCGGAATGGCCGAGCGGGTCGATTTCCGCGCCGCGGAACAGATGGTCCAGCAGCCGGACGTCGCCGCCGCCGTGACCGCCGACCGCGCGTTCGTAATCGATCACCTGCGCTTTGCCCCAATGCGGCTGGAAAATGATTTCGGGAACGATGTTTTCCTTGGCGCAGTCAAGCTCGTGCATGCCGGGCTGGTTGAAATCGGCATGGCCGCCGCTGACGTAGGCGGTTTCCACCACGTTGAATTCAAGGCGGCCCTTGGTGCCGTTGAAGCAGACGCGGTAGCCTTCCCAGGGGCTGTGGGCGTTCAGGGAATAGGTCATGATCGCCTTGTTCCGGTAGCGGACCATGACGCCCATGTTGTCCTCGATGGAGATGCCGTCGCTGAAAACGCTCTGGTCGCGGAAGTAGTTGTCTTCATCTTCCGCCTTGTCGAAATAGAGGCCGCGCAGACGGGAATCTTCCGGGGTGATATGCAGGGCGAAGGGGTCCTTGGCGGCGGTTTCGCTGCCTTTGGCGCGGTAGTAGAACTCGGTTACGCCGCGTTTTTCCGCGTTTTCCTTGCCGTAGAACAGCAGGTCGCCCATGGCGAAGACGGTTTCCGGGAACGAATCGGTCCACCAGTTGACCAGGTCGAAGTGGTGGGTGGACTTGTGGACCATCAGGCCGCCGGAGTTGTTTTTGTTGCGGTGCCAGCGGCGGAAGTAGTCGGCGCCGTGGACGGTCGAGAGCAGCCATTCGAAATGGATGCTGGTCAGGTCGCCGACGATGCCGCTGCGGAGGACTTCTTTGATCTTGGTGTTGCGCGGGGAATAGCGGTAATTGAAGGTGACGGTGACTTTCCTGCCGGTACGCTTGCTGATGTCGATGATCTGCTGGCATTTTTCGGCGTCAACGGTCATCGGTTTTTCGGTGATGACGTCGCAGCCGAGTTCCATGGCGCGACAGATATAGGTGTGGTGGGTGCGGTCCATGGAGGTGACGATCACCACATCCGGCTTGATGTCCGCCATCATTTTTTCGAAAAATTCCGCCTTGTAGGTCGGGATCGGGGATGCTTTATAGTCGGATTCCATGACGGAATTCCAGTAATCCATCCGTGCCTGGTTGGTGTCGCAGAATGCCAGCAGCTCACCGACATCGGTGTAGTCCTCGGCCAATGCCTTAATGTACATGGACGCTCTGCTGCCGCTTCCTACCAGTACATACTTTTTCTTGCTCATGAATACGGTCTCCTTGTTTGGTTTCAGACGCTTTCGCGATTAATGAACCGGGTTGAAAATTCCATTCTGGCCGGAGGCGCCTCCTCAATGGCCAGTTTAACGATATGCTTGTTGACCTCGATCAACGGGTGGGCCACTGTACTCAGGGCCGGGCAGGCGTAACCGCTCCACGGGTCGTCGTCGAAGCCGATCACCGAGATCTGTTCCGGGATGCGGATGTGGTTGTTCCAGCAATATTTGAGAAACCCGTAGGCCATGCGGTCGGTGTCGAAGAAAACGGCGTCGATATTGTTCGCCAGCAACTGCGGTGCGATGGACTGTCCGTCTTCGAAAGAGGAATCGGGGGTCTGAAAATAAAAATGTTCCGCCGCCGCTTCCTTGAAATCCTGAAACGCCAGATTGAACCCGTGAGCGCGTGAAGCGATGCTGCCGCATCGGGCAATCCTGCGGCGGCCGCGCCGGAGCAGATGCGAAATTCCTTCGCGGATGCCGTTGCCGCGTTCAATGGAGAGCGAATGATAGCCGCTGAAGTCCGCGATGTCGACGAAAATAAACTGCTGCGGCAATCCCTGCAAGACCTCCGACGGCTTGAGTTGATGGTGCCAGCTCAGGAATACCACGGTATTCGCCATGCCGGCCCATTCCTGAAGGATGCTGCGCAAATCGGCGGGGGAGGGGGGCAGGAGCCCCAACAGGGAGAAAAATCCGTGTTCCTCGAGCTGTTTTTGCAGATTGTTCACTTTGCGGGTAGCCACGTGGTTGTCGGTGAAGGTGGAGATGATGCCGACGCAATTGCTGCGCTGAAGGCGCAGGTTGCGGGCGGCGATGTTGGGGGTGTAGCCGAGGTGTTCCGCGAGTTCGAGAATGCGGGTACAGAGATCGGGATTGACGCCGGGCTGATTTTTCAGGGCGCGGCTTACCGTGCGGATGGATACGCCGGACAGTTCGGCAATTTTCTTCAAAGTGACATTATTCATCGTATGCCAACGTTGGCGGTTTTTTGTGATATCTCTGCAATATTCATTGTATGCCATCGTTGGCATTTATTATACATCTGAAAAAAATTTTGTCAATATCCGATTGCAAAAAAATCTTCATAAACCTTGGTTTTCGCCAAATTGTGCTGAAATCGTTTGGCTGTTGCAAAAAATCGGAGACATTTTCTTTGCTTTTTCGGCGGAACGGCGATATATTAAACAATCATGCACGGCTGGCGAAATTGGCAAACGCACAGGATTTAGGTTCCTGCGCCGCAAGGCTTGCGGGTTCAAGTCCCGCGCCGTGCACCAACGCGCTTTCCGGCTTCAAACATCCAACAGGCGGCAGGGGAATGAATTACACGGATATCAATGCGGCGGTCATCGATCAATGGGTTGAGGACGGATGGGAGTGGGGAGTGCCTGTTTCGCGCGAACAATTCCGGGACGCCCTCGACGGCAAATGGTCCATGCTTCTGACGCCGACCAAGCCGGTCCCGAAAGACTGGTATCCCGAACTGAAAGGGAAAAAAGTCCTCGGTCTGGCTTCCGGCGGCGGACAGCAGATGCCGATCTTTGCCGCGCTCGGCGCGGGAGGGATATCACATCGAAGCCGTCCGGGCGGACATGACGCAATCGTTGCCGTTTGAAAAGGAGTCGTTCGACCTGATTTTCCATCCGGTTTCCAACTGTTATATCGAGGACGTCCGGCACGTCTGGAGCGAGTGTTACCGTATTCTGAAGCCGGGCGGCAGATCGCTGAACGGTCAGGATAACGGATTCAATTTCCTGTTCGACGAAGACGGTCGGGCGGTCAAATACCGCTTGCCGTTCAATCCGCTACGGAACAGAGAACTCCTGAACCTGCCGGAAATGAACGATTCAGGAGTTCAGTTCCCGCATACGCTCGAAGATCAGATTCGCGGCCCGTTGAAAGCCGGGTTCCGGCTGCTCGATTGTTATGAAGATACGAACGGCAGCGGCGTTCTTCACGAATACGGCGTGCCGACGTTCTGGGCCACGCTGTTCGTGAAAGAGTGAATCACCGGCAGGCGCGAATCCAGACCGCCATGTCGGACGCCCCGCGATTCTGCCACAGCGCGTAGGGAATGGCTGTAAAGGTGCATTCCGAACACGTCGGCGCGGCGGTGGAGTAGAGGCTTTCATTTCCGAACTCTTCTTTCAGGGCGCGCCCCGAGATCGCAACCGTTCCCGGGGGGAGTCCCGGCGCTTCGGTCAGCGTAAATTCCTGTTCGGCGGGAATCAACAGTTGCGGAATGATTCTGCCGTTGTCAACGCTTTCCAGCGCGTAAACGAGCGGGCCGCGGGCGAGTGCCAGCCGTCCGTTGTTGGACGTGACTTTGCCGTGGGCATACAGGGGCCGGACCGGCATCGACAGCTCCAGTGCCAGTTCGTCGCCGGTTTGCCATTCGCGGTCGAGCGTGATGTAACCGGCGGACGGTTTCGCAAGGCAGGGGGCTCCGTTGAGTTTGAGTTCATAATGTTCACACCAGCCGGGGATGCGGAGGCCGAATTTGAACGTCCCGTGTTCCGTGAAACGGATGCGGATATTGCCGTTGCAGGGATAATCGCCGCTGACTTCGATGCCGTTCGCCAGTGTTCCGGCGGCGGGGATGTCGAGGCGGATTTCATGTTCGCCCAGCGACCAGGCGAATGTCCCCAGTTGCGGCAGGAAACGGCAATAATTGGTGGGACAGCAGGAACAGTTGAACCATTCCTGCCGGGTTTTGTCGATGTAGCCGTGGGAAAAGGTGTTGTCGTTCACTTCCAGCAGGTTGGCATAGAAAAAGTGCTCGCCGTCAAGGCTGATTCCGCTTAACGCGCCGTTGTAAAGGGTTTGTTCCATGACGTCGGCGTAACGCCCGTCGCCGGTCAGGTTCAGCATGCGCCTGGCGAAAAACACCAGCCCGATGGCGGCGCAGCTCTCCGCATAAACCGAATCGTTCGGCAGGTGATAATCGACCGTGAACGCTTCTCCTGCTTGTGTGGAACCGATGCCGCCGGTCACGTACAGGCGGTGGTTGACGATGCTTTGCCACAGATTTTCGCAGGCTTTGAAGAGTTCCGCATCGTTGAATTCGGCGGCCACGTCGGCCATGCCGCTGTACAGATAGACGGCGCGGACGGCGTGCCCGTCGGCGTCGGTCTGTTCGCGTACGGGTTTATGGGCTTGACGATTTTTCAGGTCCTGTTCGGCGAGCCGGGGGTGTTCCTGTCGGAAATAATTCGGGTCCTGCCCGCGTTCGTTCACGAAATAAGCGGCGAGCTCAAAATACGCCCGGTTGCCGGTTGCCTGCGCCAGTTTGCACAAAGCCAATTCGATTTCTTCGTGTCCGGGATAACCCGGAATCCGGTTTTTGCCGTGACCGAAAACAGAGGCGATATAGTCGGCGTAACGGCTCATGCAATCCAGGAAATTGCGCCGTCCGGTGGCGTTGAAATGCGCCACCGCGGCTTCCATCAAATGCCCGGCGCAGTAGAGCTCATGGTGGTCGAACAGATTTTTCCAGCGCTGATCTTTCTGCTGGGTGGTGAAGACAATATTCAGATAACCGTCCGGCTGTTGGGCTGAAATGATCAGCTCGACATATTTCTCAAGTTCGGCTTCGAGCTCGGCGCAGGGGCGGAGTTCCAGCGCGAGCGCCATTCCTTCGATGACTTTGGCGACGTCCGAATCCCAGAAAAAATGCGGCAGCTTCGGCATTCCTTCGTACCGGTTCAGTTTGAAGGCTTCGAACCGCCCGGTTTCGTGGCATTTGCGGATGCACGCAGGGATGGTTTTCCGGATGGCGGTGTCGATGCGGGGAGCGAAGACGGGGTCGTTCAGTTTGACGTCGGCAACTCGGGGCGAATGATATTTTTTCATGGAAAACTCCTGTTTTTTTCCTGAAACTACTATATCATGCTTGACATCCGGCGTCAAAACGACTAATCTATAGAAAAAGAGGACAAAACCGACTTTAATGAATATTCAATTTCTCAACGGCGGGCACTTTATTTCACGCGGCCTAGGCAAACATCCGGAGCGGGTCATCGATTCGCGGGAGCTGATCGTCGTGAACTCCGGCACGCTCGGAATATTTGAGAAAGACCGACGTTTTGAAGTAAAAGAAGGCGAATTCCTGCTGCTTCATCCGGGACGAAAACATGGGGGGACGCTGGATTACCGGAAAGGGCTGTCGTTTTTCTGGCTTCATTTTCTTGCCGAGGAGCCGGAGGAATTGGAGGGCTTTCCGCAATACGGCACTCTGGTGAACCGGGATAAAACCGTTGAATTCTGCCGTCTGCTCCTGAACAATCAGGAAGAATCCGGCGCTCCGCCCGAAAACGGAGCCCTGTTGATGCGGCTGATTCTGAACGAATGCGCCCGCGAACGCGCGGCGGAAAAATCCCTGCCGCATGTTGCCGGACAGGCACGCGTTCTGATCGGACGGCGCTGTACGGAATCGGCGTTTACCGCCGGGGCGCTTGCCGCCGAACTGGGATGCCACCGCGATTACCTGAACCGGGTTTTCCGCGAAGCGTTCGGCGAAACCGTCAGCGGCGCGATCAACCGCGCCCGGATGAATTACTGCCGGAATCTGCTCCTGAACACGACCATGAACATCAAAGAAATCTGTTTCAGCTCCGGCTATAATGACGAAGCCTACTTCCGGCGGCGTTTTCTGCGGCAGTTCAACACGACGCCGCACCGCTACCGGAAGCAGCATGCCCGGGAACACACCAACAGTTAAGGCTGGCGGTGAATACGGAGCGTTCCGGCGGTGTTTTTCGGCAATTCCACCTCGATTGCATTGCCGCGTCGGCGCAGGGGAACAGCCCGTCCTTGATACTCGGCGGCGTAATCCCCCTCCGGCAAGGTTGCCAGCACCGTGGTAATACCAGCGGCGCCATTGATTTCCAGCTCGGCGGCGACGCCGGAAGCCGTGAATCCGCAGGACTTCTGCCAGACGTCGTATCCGGTGGTCAGGCGTTCCGCGCCGTAATAGGCGTTGTACCAGCTCAACACTGGCGTGGACAGTCCTGAAAAGTGATGCCATCCTGAGCCGCGGCCGGAACTGACGCTGAATTGTTCGTAACAGGCGTGGGACGCCTGAGTTTCACGCTCCCAGAGCTCAAGGGCTTTTTCGGCGATGCGCCAGGCGAAATCGCCGCGTCCGTCGTTCAGCGCGGCTTTCCAGAAAAACCATTGATGCGGCATCCAGACCGCGCCGTTCCAGTAGCCGTCGGTCCGGTAATACGGCGCCGAGCGGTCCACGGTCGAAATACCGGCCTGAGTCCAACAATGACCGGGGGAGCTCAGCTTGTTCCAGAGGATTTCGCTCTGTTCGGGGGTAGTGATCCCGGCGATCAGCGGCGTGGCGCCGTCAAGCCCCATGTTGTAGTTTTCTCCGCTTTCGCAACGGTAAAATCCGGTGGGGTTGCCGTCCGCGTCGTGGATGACGTAGCTGAAATAACCGCACTCCCGGTCCCAGGAGTGCTCCTGAAGCGCGCTGGCGAACAGCTCGATATCCGGGCGGTAATTGTCCGGATATCCGAGTTCGCGGGCGGCATTCTGCAGGATTTCGGCGCAGCGGATGGTCATGGCGGTGCTGACGACCGGGAGGATGTTTTTGGCGTCGGTCTGGTGAACCGCCCACTGCGGCGGATAGTCGTCCCAGCCGCCCGAGTTGTAAAAATAATCCCAGGTGCAGATCATGCCGGTGTTGCTGCGGCGGCGGGTCCAGGACAGAGGATTGCGGCCGGACAGGAAATCATAATACTGCTTGAGCCGCGGATAGAAAAACGCCAGCATTTCGCGGTCGTGGGTACGGTTCCACAATTCAAGATAGAGATAAAACTGAACCGGAACCGGAGAGCCGTGGTGGACGAACGCGTTTTCGCGGTCGCCGCATTCGGTCAGGTAGGCGTTCAGGTTTTCGATGGCGCGCTTGACGCTGATTTCGAGCAGGCCGAGCCCGATGAAGCCCGAATCCCACGTATAAAGGCAGTTCCAGCGCCGCCCCGGACTGTGGTGGCGCACGTATTTGCCGTAAAAATAGGTGGGGTAGACCACGTTGGTCATGGTCACGGCGGCCATCCGGTTCTGTCCGAAGGACGGTGTATTGTAGTACCGGGATTGGGCCTGGCGGTAGACGGCTTCCGGGTCCTCCGGTAAATTGTCCAGGTATTGTCCCACGCGGTCCGCCGGACCGTCGCAGACGACGGCGTAAGTGATGCGGGTGGAATGCGCCGCCACGGCGAGCGGCTGCAGGACGACGTCGAGGAAATTATCGGCCGCGTTGTGATCCGGGAGCGACAGGAACGGCTGGTGAACGCTGTCGTCATAATGGAACGTCTTCACGATATCCGGCACGGAATAACGGCGGATGAATCCCCGGTCTTCGCTCCAGCGGACGCCGTAACAGTGATCGATGCCGGGGTATTGAATGATCAGGCGGTCCCCGGCGGGTTGTTCGTGCACGGGGCGCGGACTGATGTTGACCGGGGCGAAATCGGGCAGTTCGGGGCAGATGGCGATACCGTCGATGGTCAGCTTGGCGTGGCCGCCGGAAACGATTTCAAGGCGCTTTTCAAACGCTCCCAGTTTGATCAGGGTCCAGCCGGACGCTGTATTCAGCTTGACCGGCGTGCCGTTGACCAGGATTTCGAGCGAACGGGAGGCGCGGTAGCGCAGATAACAGTCGCCGTCCGCGTCGCCCGGCAGGTCAAAAACGATCCGGTCCCCTTTGCGATAGCCGAAGCCGTTGCCGATGGCGTGTCCGCGGACCGAGCCGGGGGCGTATTCCTCCCGCCGCCGCATACCGTCGTAATTCAGGCCGTCGGTGGGCAGGGATTCGACGGTTTCCAGTTCGCTGTTGTCGATGGCGGCGAGCCATATGCCGTTCCGCAGCAGCACTGTTTCCGGCGGCTGGAGTTCCAGCGACGAGAGGAGGTGAATGGCGAAATCGGCGTCAAGGTCCGTGTTGTTGACCAGTTCCATGCGGACCAGCCGGCAATGGTCGTCGAGGCGGGAAAAGCTGATGTCGCAATACTGAAGGTCGCGCCATTCCAGTTGCTGGCGGTAGGAATAGTTTTCCAGATTTTCGTCAATGCTCCAGGGAATGTAACCGGATGGGCGCAGGGCGTCCGGCACGCCCGACTGGCGGCGGTAAATGCCCGGGATTACCGTAAAGTCAAAGCGCGCGCCATGCCGCGGCGCGGCCAGATGCGAAATGCCGAAAAATCGTTTGGAATACGGCCCCCAGTCGGGCAGGCTCAAATCGTGATTACCGGTCAGATAAGAAAACTTAGACATAGAATTTCCTGCGTGATCCTGAAATATAACAAAAACGGAACTAAAAAAATCGGTTCAGCGTCTTCGCTCCGTAATTGCGGGGAGAAGCGGCATGAACCGGTCTTCAATATTCAACGATGCCCTGCAAAAAAATAAAACCCCTGTCCGGCCAGATGACCGGATAGGGTGATTGATTGCAGAACCGATTTTAATCGTTACCCGTGCCTTCTTCAGTAAGGTCGCGAGCGATATCCAGCGACGATTTATCAACCGTGGCCTTTTGCTCGTTGCTCAGGCTGTTGGTGGCGCCGGCGATCATGGTGCGGATACGGTCACTGAATGCGCCGAGTACGACCAGCGCCGCAATAGCGACAACGACAATGATGATGATATATTCCATCAAAGCCTGTCCGCGTTGTTTTTTCATGCTTCTTTTCATATTTACCTCCAAGATAGAATCGCAGGAGACCGGACCTAACCGGTTTGCCGGCAGACTCAAGCATCTGTCTCTAATATTATCATGCGCCCGGCGATTTTGCAACTGTTTTTGTGAAAAAACAATTATAAAATAATGATATTGTCATTATAGGGGGAAACCCGGTTCTTATAATTCGATTTCAAGCAATGCGAAATCATGCTTCTTCAAAGGGAGCGGTATAGCTTCCCCAGACAAGCAGTAACTTCGTCCCGTATCGAGGATTATATCATGGTTCCCTGGGCGCGTAATGCTTGTTTTATCTTCTCCACCGGCAGATCTTCCAGAAGGTAGTTCTCCTTACAGGCCAGTGCTGCGGCATATCCGCAGGCTTCCCCCATCGGCATGCAGACAACCATCACCCTGACAGAGCCTAGCGCATGATGATCTGCGGAAATGCAACGGCCGGTCATAATGAGTCCTTTTGTTTTTTCTGGGAGAAAACAACGCCATGGAATTTGATAATGCGTTTCCTTCTCCAGGAATTTATGCGAAAACTCTTTGCCGTTAATATCGTGGACATCAATAGAGTTGCAACCAGGAACTATGCCGTCATCGAAATGTTTCCCTTCCAGGATGTCGGATTGCGTAAGCGTGTATTTTCCCCGTATCCTCCTGGTTTCCCGGATGCCGACCTGTGCCGCAGTCCTGTCAAGGTAGCATTTCTCGAATCCCGGGACATATTTCTGAAGGAAATAAATCAAGTCATCCACTTGTCGCCTGCATTCGATTTCTGCTTTCGTAAGGTCCTTTGCATCCACTCCGTTTATATTCAACGCGTTTGTGGCATTGATGAAGTAGAATGAAGATTCCGGTATGTCGGGGGCTCCGCGTTTTATGACGCGTCCCCATGAGAAAAACTGGTCGCTTGGTATTTTCCAATCGCCGTTTTCCTTTGCCTGCCTGATGTATGGAAGCGTTATTCCAAGGCCTTGGCCGATGATTTTTTCATGGTTGACATTTCCCAGAAGAAATTCCAGCGAAACCGGCTGTACGCGTCCTTCCTTATTCCCGTAACTGAATTCTTCTCCGGCGCGGAAGGCGATGTCGCCGTCACCGGTGGCATCGATAATAATTTTTGCCATATAGGCGCTTCTGCCCGATTTATTTTCGACAACAATTCCCCTGGCGCTGTCTCCTTCAAGTATCACGTCGGTAACGACTGAATGAAGAAGCAGTTCGGCACCGGATTCCAATACCATTTTCTGGCATACGGCAATCATTCCTTCCGGGTCGAATATCATGCGGTGCGTCTTGTCCGTATACATTTTTCCGTATCCTTCGTCTGCCAGGCGATGCAGAAATTCGTGTACGCAGCCGCCGATCAATATATTCTTTCCGTCGAAAATGGAACCGAATTGCACCATCAGGGCGGCCGTTCCGGTGCCTCCGAGGAAGCCGTATTTTTCTATAAGCAACGTTTTTGCGCCGTGCCTTGCCGCCGCGATTGCTGCCGTGAAGCCGGAGGGACCCCCGCCGCAGACAATCACGTCAAATTCTCCGGCGACAGGAATGTATCTTCTGTTTTCAGTATGAATTTTCATCTTAAAAAATCCTTTTTAATTAGGGGATGGTGAATATTTTTTCTTCTTCATTTCAGGAATTCATTCTGGCTGAGATTTCTTCCGTAGAGCCGGATCTGCCGGATGTCGCCTTTAAAAAACGTATGCGGCTTAAATACCCAACCGCACAGCGAACCCACCGTCAGGTGATTGATAAAGGCATGATAGGCCTTGGGCGGGCATTCGGCCTCACCTTCCAGCTTGTCGTCAACATACAATTTGATGGTTTTCAAGTCGTAAACGACTGCGATTCGATACCAGTGACCCGGTTGCAGCCGGATTTGCGATGTAACCGTGGCGGTGAAATTTTTGACCGGTTTGCCGCCGGCTTCGCCCTCTACTTCGCTGCCGCGAGCAAGCTTCAACGAACCGTCTGCTTCCAGCGAGAGATTGATTTGGTTGTTGGCCGTGCCGAGAATCCCCATCCGGGTGCCGATTTCGCTGGGCTGGATGCTGATTTCATAGGTTGACGCGCCCGGGAAGGCGGTTCCCCCCATGATCATGTGATATCCTCCGGTTTGTTGGTTTCCGAAACCGGGATGGTGACCACCTGGGTGCCGTATTCGACGGCTGCGCGCATGGCGCCGCGAATCAGGTTCTGCTGGTTTATGATCGAAGAATCGTTGGTCGCCTCCGTGAAATCGGGGCAGGGGAGCAGTACGTGCACGGGGCCGGGATTGTCCTTGGTGTTGGGACGGGACCCGGTGCCCTCATCCAATACATAGGTGCCGCTCTTTTCCCGGGCAATCCGTTTTTCTTCCTGAAGTCGCTTCAGGGTCGAGCGCAGGGTTTGCCGGGCGATTCCGAGCCGTTGGGCGTAAATGCGTTCCGTGGGCAGCCTGGCCCCCGGATAATAATATCTCCGGATATCGTCGAGGAGATATTCGTAAATCTCCTGCTGTTTGGATGGTAAAGGCATGTTCGAGTCCTTCCGCTGTACGAATTGAAAAAACATCCATGTTATACCATATATTATCCGCGTGGTCTATATTCATGTCAAGAGGGTACAATGAAGATTTTTGATTTTTTTTCAAAACCGGGGATGGATATATATAGAATGAGAATTGATTTACGCTGGTCGATATAACTCGACTATGTTCAATTTAACTCTCGACGCCAGGTTTACACAAATGAACCTGTTTTTGGTGTGCGAGGCCACGAATTTGATATATTCCGTCGATGCGCTGGTTTGGTGTGCCGTCCGGATCGCGGGCACGAAAAAGCCCTGGCGTTTTAAACCAGGGCCGGGTTTCATCAATCAAGTGTGCCGGTCAGAATTCTCCATGCGAGTGCAGCCTCTGCCGGTACTTGTCCATTGCCGGCGGCTTCAAGGGCCAAAGGATGGAGCGGGGTCAATCGTCCAGCCCGCTCCTGTGTTCTCCTTTGCGCCTGCGGTAATTGCCCCACAAGACTGCGCCCATTGAAATCAGGATTATGCCGCTGATCAGGGAAATCGCAACTTTATTCTCCAACAGCTTCGTCAATTTTTCAGGTTCCGGCGGTTCTTGTTTTTTCAGGGTCATTCCTTCCACCTTTTCCAACTCCTGTTGTGAAGCGGAGGAACGGTTGAGAGCGCCGGAAATGGCTTGTTCGTATTTCGTCCTGGAGTCTCCCGGAGCGGCGTTTTGCGCAATAAAATCATGCAGTTTTCCGTTGCCGCAAATGAATCCGCTGCAGCCGGCGCCATGTTTCCCCACCAGTTCCACATGCAGGTCGGCAAGCTGTTTCACCGTTGTTGCGTCGGCGTTCCAGATCTCTTTGCGGATGGTTTCCAGCATCACGCCGGTGATCTCCTGCAGTGCATACGGATTTTTCTGTTCGAAATACTGTTTCATTTCCAGATTGTGGCGGTCGTCAACCAAAACGGCTTTGTATTCCTCCCACAAATGGTCTTTGAGCATGTCCGGCTTCATCGTTTCCCAGCCGAAACTGTTGCGCATCACTTCGGCGAATACGCCCGCACCGCCGGGGCCTTCTTCCATCATCTCTTTGATGTATTTGGGATTGAGCACGGTGGAGCGCGCTTCAACCATTGCCGCCTGACCCGCTTCCTGTACCCGGGCGCGCCCCGGCGTTCGTAAATCGTTGAAATACGCCTCCGGGTCTTTGCCGGTGACATGGCTCGCCGCCAGATTGATGCCGCCCATGAACTCATACACATGGTCGAGCGACAACGGGCCCCAGACGTTGGAGGAACGTGACTGCACCACCGTGTCGGTATTCTGCAGCGCCGCTTTAAATGCCCCCTGGAAACTCTGTCCCCAGTGTTCTTCCGTATACAGCGCGTTCATGTTGTTGATGTAGGTTTCTGCGACTTCCGCGCGGTTCTCCCATTGGTCTCCGGCTTCCGCCAGTCCCATGATCGCAGGGCCGAATCCGCCGTTCAGTCCGCCGAAAATCCGGGCGTTTGCCAAACCGCGCGCCTGTTCCGGCGCCATGCCGCCGGCGATCAGCGATTTAACGGCGGCATTGGAGCCTTCCTCCACATAATTGACGAATTCGCATTTGGGAGCCTCCGCCGCCAGCCGGATCGCTTTGTCGATCAGCCGTATGCGGCTGGTGGCCGCGCCGCGGAACTGTCCGGAGGTCTGTACCACGACATCGATGCGCGGGCGTTTCAATTTTTCGTTGGGGATCAGCCGCACATCCTGGACGCGGCCGCGTGAATCCCAGACGGGTTCAACCCCCAGCAGGAAAAAGATTTCCCCGATATTCGTCCCCTGCGTGCGGACAAATTCGCCGCCCCACAGTGAAAATGCCACTTTCTTCGGGTATTCGCCGGATGTTTTGATTTTTTCCGCGATCAACGCCTCCGCCAATTTGCGGCCAACGGCATAACTCTCTCTGGTCGGCATCCGTTCCGGGTCAATGCCGTACAAATTTCTGCCGGTCGGTACCGCCAGCGGATTGGCGACCGGGTCGCCGCCCGGCGACGGCGGCGTAAAGCCGCCGTTCAACGCATTAAGTATCGCCTTCAATTCCGCCGGCGTGGATGCCGCCAGATCGATTCGCGCCCGCAATGCCGTGGCAATGGCTTCGCTGTCCGGCGCTTCCTGTTCTCCACGCAGTACCGCGGCGACCAGTTGATGGGCCCGCGGCAGGTATTGTTCAAAAAAGATCGTGCTTTCCCGTTGTTCCGCCCGGACGATCCCTTTTTCCACATCTTCGGCGAACCATTTGCCGGCGATGCTGTCAACCACCATCAAACGCGCGGTTTCTTCGATTTCCTCCGGGGAGTACGGTCGCCCGATGACGTATAAACCGCGTCCGACTTTGGCGCTTTCGATGTCATGGATGTGGTTGTGCAACAGTTCCACATCCGCATCGGTCAGGTTGCCTTTCATGAATTCGTCGCTGAATTTGATCTCTTCATGCAGTTTTTCTTTTTTCGCGTCGGCGATCAGGGACGCGGCATATTCCGCTTTCAGCATGGCGTTGTCGGCGGCTTTGTAATCCTGAAGTTTTTTATGCAGATCGGCGTACTGCACGTACAATCCGGCGCTCATCAGCGGCGCGGTCAAATGGCTCAGCGTCGTCGCATAACTGCGGCGCTTGGCGATCAGGGCCTCGCCTACGTTGTTGATCACGTAGAGGTAATAATGCGGCATTTCGCCGGCCAGCGCGTCCGGCCAGTCGTAGCTCGACAGCGCCACCTGTTTCCACGGGGTGAATTCCAGGCTGCCGTGGGTGCCGAAGTGCATCATGGCGTCCGCCTCGAAGCCGTAACGGATCCAGAGATAGGTGGCGATATAGCTGTGCGGCGGCACTTTTTTGACGCCGTGAATGATGCGGTTGGTATCCTCGCCGAAGCCCGGCAAGCCCTGCGGAATCAGCACGACGTTGCCAAAGCGCAACATGCTCAATCCCAGATAAACGCGATCATCTTTTACGACCGTGAAGTGTTTGCCGAAGCCGACGCCGAATTCTTTTTCCACCGCCGTCAGCAATTCCGCCGGAAATCCTTTCCGGGCCCACCGGGAATATTGTTCATAGGAAATCAATTCCAGTTTTGCCGTTTTGGCGAATTTCTCAAATGCCCCTTCCGCGTATGCGCCGAAGATCGCAGCGTTTTCCTGAATCTGCTTGTTCAACTCCTCCGGCGTTTCCGGCAACGCGCCGGTGGTGTATCCTGCCTTCTGCAGCGTTCTGAGTGTATTCAAAATGGAATCGCCGACCTCCAGTTCCGCCGCCGCCATCGCGCTTTGCCCGGGACCTTTGTAAAATACAATGGCGATTTTTTTATCGGCATTCGACAATTTGCGCAGGCGAATGGTTTTTGCCGCCAGATCGGCAAAGCGTTCCAGCCGGTCCGGAATGGTACGGAACTCCAGCAAATCACGTTGATTGCGGTAGAGCGCCGAAATGACATAGGGGACAGCCCCGCCGTCAAACTCCGGCATGATCACGCTTTGGCTCAGCATCCCGTCGGTCATGCCGCGTTGATCGGTCAAAAACCGGTCATAATGTTCGCTGACTTTGATCGGGCACAACAGGGGAACGTTTCGTTCTTTCAGCCAGGCGGTTGCGCGTGCGGCATCCTGCCCGGCGAAACGTCCGTGCGGCAGGTAAATGACCAGGTCGGGGGTGATCTCCTCCAGCGTCTCCACGCTTCCCATTCCGGCGACGGCGACCGCGTTGAAGCCGCGTTTTTCCAAGGCGCCGATCAGATCGCTCAGGATGGCGGCGTTGTTGCCGGCGAAAATGCAGACGGTCGGATTTTCCGGCCGGTAAATTCCGGTTTTCCGGTAATAGTCGATGAATTCGCGGTAGGTTTGGAATCCTTTTTCCGGATCGGTATGAAAGAACGAATAACGCGGAAGTTCTTTCGGCGGAGCGGGCGTTTCGCCGAATAAAATCTTGCCGTCCAGATGGCGGCGGCTGTAATTCATCAGGTTCCGGAAATTTTCTCTGCCGCCGTGATGCAGATAAGCCGCCACCGTGGCGGATTCCTCTTCCGTCAGCGTATCAAGCTTGGTTTCGACGCGGGTGGAGGCGGTCACGTAGAGGGGGGTCTTCCGCTTGATCAGCCGGGAAATTACTTCGTTTTGTTCCCGGTTGATCTGCAGCCCCCGCCCGAAAAAATAGATCACGTCATATCGTTTCAATGCTTCCGCCGGCGTCTGGTCGTTCCAGTTCACCTGGTCGATTTTCAGAAACGGATGCATGGGTTGTTCCAACTGTTCCGCGAGCATGTATTCGGGGTAGTTGACCATGGCGATGCAGGTCGGCGAGGCCAGC